>Ga0315547_1000142_pt1 | contig 81039 bp, 68 predicted proteins | sample SalMarSW160240MG_2_FD_202542 | JGI IMG/M metagenome (GOLD analysis project Ga0315547, IMG submission 202542) | Salt marsh sediment microbial communities from the Plum Island Ecosystem LTER, Massachusetts, United States - Salt Marsh Sediment SW1601-240 ...
AGAAATCCAATTTATCACGGCGACAGACGGATTATTAAAATACAAAGAAAATTACATAACACAATCCGAGAACCTATCTCGGAGAGATAAATACTTATTTTATCTTGGAAAAAACAAATTCATTCTCTCCTGTCTCTCCATATCCTTAGAAAGAGGATTGGGGAGGCAAATATGTCTGGTAAAAAATAAAAAAATAAGGAGAGGACAATGTTTAAAAAAACCGCAGTAACCGCAATCTTGCTTGCATTGTTTTTAGCAGCAAGCTTGATTGCAGATAACCCACCAGGTGAAAGATTTCCAGTAGACATATATGTAACTGTACATGTAAATGGCGAGGCCAATGTTGATGTTGGATATTTTGATGCTAACCATAATACGCCCTATATGGTAAATCATTATTACAAGGTCCATAATGATGATGTTATTCATTATCATAAAGATGTTTGGCCACCTAATGATCCACCACCTTATTATGGATTTGCGGAAGGATGGGGAACATTATATGGTGGTTATGATTACGATGAAGGAATATTCGGTTACCCACTTTACCTTGAATTATGGATAGGTATGGCTTCTCCCGATCCCCAGGATCCTGAAGAATAAGATATCCTTAGGGGGCAGAAGTTTTGTCTTCTGCCCCAATTATAAAAAATAGATAGGAGCACAAAATGACAAAAATAATTTCTTTATTAATAATAGTATTATTATTTACTTACTTTTTTTCTTTTGCTAATGATTTTACTATTGAGAAGATTAACACTTTTGCATTTGCACAAAATTTTAATACTTCTGAAGAGAGTATAATAATAGAGTATCCATATTTGTACGCACTAACTTCTCACGGTTTGGAGATTTATGAAATAATGAATAATGCTCATTTGCAGCAGCTTGCAGTTTTAGCAATTAGATCTCCAGCTTACTTTGTTAAAAAGGATAATTTTATTTATATCACTAATCACTCTGTTGATATTTATGATTTATTTCCAATCTGTCTTTATCAAGTTGACATAACGGATAAAGAGAATCCATACATTTACAACGAAATTGAATTTGATGAAACAATTCGTTACTTTATCTTACAAATTTATAATAATTATCTTTATTTATTGAACGGTAACATACCAGACAGGATATATACTATACCTGATTTAGAATTTTTTACCAGTATTCCTGCCTCAATAGATATTGAAAAAATCAATGATTCAATAGGGGTAAATATACCATACGTCAATCTCCTTGATATATATGATGTCTCGGATTTCACAAATATACAACAAATCGGCACGGTAGATATGACTCCAATTCATGGTAGTTGTGGAACAAGGTATTTTGAAATGTTGAATGATACAATACTAATTGCTGGGGGGCAATCTGCAGTTTCTTTCTGGAATATCTCAGATAGCGCTAATTGGGAGTATATTTCTCATTATGAACCGGATGAGTATATGATATTTGGGAAAAATTTTACCATTATTGATACTTTTTTGGCTCTTACTCGTTTTGATGGTCTTGAACTTTTAGACATTTCTGATATATATAATCCACAATCTGTTAATTTTATTGAATATCTGATTTATGGTTTAGCGAGTGCTTCATATAATGACGATTTGTATCTTGCAACTTGGGTAGATGGAATACGAAGATACAAAGTAGAAAACAATGAAATTAATTTTATAGAAAACATTTTTGAATACCCGTACTTCCATTCCGGATATATTTACTCAAACTATCTTTTTGTTCAGACCTTTCATTATGGTTTTTATTTATTTGATATAAGCGATCCTTATGCACCCGTTGAAATTGCTACTACTCTTTCAAATCCTAATTATAAACATTTAAAAGGTTATGAAAATCTGATTGTAACTAAAGATTTCACAGATTATAATTATAAAATATTTGATATTTCTGACCCACTCAATCCAGTTCTAATAAATACAATACCTGTGGGTGATTACTATCAGGTAAGTTGGTCTTATTTAAGTTTTGATGAATCTGAGCTGAATACCGTATATTTTTTTACCGTTTATCCAAATACAATAATAAGAAAATATGATATTTCCGAACCAGGGAATACGATATTACTATTTGAGTATACTGACCTTGATGGTTATAGTTTTTTTGTAAAAAATGGGTATGGATATTTATTGAATGATGTTAATAACTACCAAAATTTATATATATTAAATGGATTATATGAAAATACTCCTTATTTAGCAAATACAATTGACCATTTTTCGGAATATATGTATACACCTATTATAAGACCTTACAACAATTATTTAGGTTTGTTTTATAAGTCTGAATATGATGAAACGAAGTTCTTTAACCTAAATGACCCTCTTAATCCAACCTTTGCATTTGAATTATCTGTGCCTTCTAATTATGCATGTCCAGGAATTTATGATGATATATTGTTTACATCAACCTGGACTTCTTCATATATATATGATACAAGTGGAAATCCATCAGGTATATTGGAAACTATTGATAATATTAATGGCTTCACATACATCCGCTCAATAGATTTTTATAACTCGGGTGAGAATAATTATTTATTTACTATTGAAGAATCTGATATTGGTGTTTTTGAGTTTTCGTATAGTCATTCTGTAGATGATGAAATTTTAAATCAGGATAACATAATTCTTAATAACTATCCCAATCCTTTCAGCACATCTACCACAATATCTTTTTCAGCCATCCCGATGACAATCGGGAAACAAACACAAATAAAAATTTATAATATCAAAGGACAACTAGTAAAGAATTTCGAACTCCGAACTCCGAATTCCGAATTTATGAAGGTTGTTTGGGATGGAAAAGATGAAAATGGGAAACAGTTACCAAATGGTATTTACCTTTATAAATTATCAGTTGGGAAAGAAGCGATTGTGAGAAAGATGATTTTGCTTAGATAAGAAAAGTATTAGAATATTAAAAGGGAAGAGAGCAAGAAGAAATTCAGGGTTGGCACCATTGAAAATCCCAAGCAATTCTCTTCCCGATGGAAAAATTATCCTTCGGGAAATGTTGTCAAGAAATTGATGTAATAAATACTGGCACGCCCACCCCGATTTGAACAGGGAACCTTCTGATCCGTAGTCAGATGCTCTATCCAATTGAGCTATGGGCGCTATAAAATTAAAAATTAAAAATTCAAGGTTAGAATAAATAAGAAATGGTGCAGAAGAGGGGACTCGAACCCCTACACCCTATACGGGCACAAGATCCTTAGTCTTGCACGTCTGCCAGTTCCGCCACTTCTGCACAAAAGTCATACTATTCTTTTTCCGTAGGCTCAGGTAAGACCTCAAAGCCTTCTGGTAAAGGAGTAGGTTCTTCTGTTTGAGAAGATTCATCTATTGCTTTTTGAAGTTCTTTAGAAACCTCTCCACCACCTTTACCTTTTTTTTGCGGTCCGGTAGTTAAAGCAAGAAGAATTGTTACAACCATAAAAGTTACACCTAAAACTTTCGTTGCCTTTTTAAGAAATGACGATGCTCCTTGACCACCGAATAGAGTATCACTGCTTCCACCACCAAAGGCTCCACCTAAGCCTCCACCTCTGCTTGATTGCAAAAGTACAGAAATTATTAAACTAATGCAAACCAAAACATGAATTATAAGTAAAAGTGTATACATAAATTTTTATTCCATTCCTAATTTTAGTAACATATATATAGAATTAACTTTTTGATGTCAATTATTTTAAGAATTTGTAATTTGTTCCAATTTTATCATAAACTTCAGACATCGTTTGTATTGCGATTTCTTTACTTTTTCTTATTCCTTCATTCAGCACATCTTTTAAATAATCTCTATTGTTTTTTAGTTTAATAAGATTTTCTCTAATTGGTGCCAGCTCAGCAGCAATATTGTTTGATAGGATTTTTTTACAATCCAAGCAACCTATACCTGCAGTTTTGCATCCACTATTAACATAATCAATTTGCTCTTTTGTTGATAATAATTTATGTAAAGAAAAGATATTACAAACTTCAGGATTGCCCGGGTCATTCCTACGAATTCTTTGTGGGTCGGTTACAGCAGTTGATAATTTTTTCCAGATTTCTTCAGATGTTTCATCAAGATAGATACAATTGTCTAAAGATTTACTCATTTTACTATTTCCATCCAAGCCTTTTATAAGGGCGCCCGAACTGGTGATTGCTTTTGGTTCCGGGAAAGTTTGCCCAAAGGTAGAATTGAATCTTCTAACAATTTCTCTTGTCAATTCCAGATGTGGTAATTGGTCTTCGCCAACTGGCACTGCATCTGCTTTGTATAAAATAATATCTGCAGCCATAAGAACAGGATAGTCAAGCAAACCCATATTTAAACTTGAGCTGAACTGTTGAGCCTTCTCTTTGAAGGTTGGGACTCTTTCCAGCCAGGAAATTGGAGTGATTGTATTCAAAATCCAGGCAAGTTCTGTATGTTCTTTTACTTGAGATTGAAGCATCAAGATGCTTTTTTCAGGATCAAGACCTGCAGCAATGTAACTCGCAGCACAATCAACTACTCTTTCTTCTAACTCTTTTGGCTCATAAGGAACAGTAATAGCGTGATAATCCACAATACCCCAAACGCATTGATATTCATCCTGAAGTGTAATCCAATTCTTTATTGCTCCAAGATAATTTCCTATATGCAATCTTCCACTTGGCTGAATTCCGCTAAATATTCTTTTCATTTCAAATTTTTCTCCTCAATGAATTTGATACAATTTTATTCTGTTATATAAGTATTGCAGTTAGATCGTATTCTAAACTATCAGTAATTTCAACTTCTACTATTTCACCAACATCAACATTTTCACCTTGTAGATATACAACTCCATCAATCTCGGGCGCATCAAACTCTGTGCGACATTCAAAAATGGAATCCTCAATTTTTTTGTCAACAATAACCTTTAATTTTTGTCCCACAAATTTTTTAAGTATTTTTTTAGAGATATTTTGCTGACATTTCATAATAGCATCCAATCTTCTATGTTTTATCCTTTCTATAATTTGTTCTTTTAGTTTTGCAGCCTCTGTTCCTTCTTCTTGTGAATAGACAAAACAACCTAATTTAGAAAATCTTTGTGTTCTTACGAATTCTAATAATTCTTGAAATTCGTCCTCTGCTTCCCCATGAAAGCCGACAATAAAAGAGGTTCGCAAAGCAACATCAGGAATTATCTTTCTTATTAAATTTAATTTTTGTATAATCTCTTTTTTTGAAATCCTTCTGTTCATCTGTTGTAATATTCTATCGTTTATATGTTGAAGAGGTATATCCAGATATTTGCAAATCTTTTTGCTTTTTGCAATCTGTAAAAGCAATTTTTCAGAAATATGTTTTGGATGAAGATACATTAATCTTATCCAGTGTAGTTTATTGATTTTATCCAATTCTGAAAGCAATTCACATAGTTTTCGTTCTCCATACAAATCTAATCCATAATTTCCAATATCCTGAGCAATGATTATTAATTCTTTGACACCATTATTAACAAGTTGGCTTGCTTCATTAATGAGTTCTGGAATGGGTTTGCTTCGTAATCTTCCACGAATTTTTGGAATGGCACAATAACTACAATTATTATCGCAACCATCACTGATTCGTAAATAAGCATAATGTGATGGGGTTAATAGATGTCTTTTATTTGAGTCAATATGAGCATGACTATTCAATAGATAATTTATATTTGAGAAATTTTTTAGATTGAAAAAGTAATCTACCTCCGGTATTGATTTCCTTAATTCAGCTTCATATCTTTCAACTAAACATCCAGTTACAATGAGATATTTGCAATTTCCACTTTCTTTATAATCAGCCATTTGAAGAATAGTTTCTATTGATTCTTCCTTAGCTGGCTTTATAAATCCGCAAGTATTTATTATAATTATTTCTGCCTCCGATGGGTTATCAACAATTTTATAATTATTTTCTACAAAGATTGCAGCAATCTTTTCGCTGTCCACAAGATTTTTTGGACAACCCAAAGTTTCAATATAAAAATTCTTGAGGCTTTTTAACATTTTCAAAATGCATTTACTTTCTTATCAAAAAATAAAGAGGAGAATTCGCAACTCGATGGAACTCTCCTCTTCACGATTATAATATTTGTCTCTTTATCTCATCAGAATTTGTTCTACGAAGCACTCCTTCGTCACAAATATTGGGACTACGGAGTGTAAACTTTAGCGTAGTAGAACTATCTTTTTGGTGATTGATTTTCCTCCACAGTCAAGCTTGTAAAGATATATTCCATTAGAAAGCTTATTTCCATTTGAATCTTTACCATCCCATTCAATCGCTGATTGGTTATTAGCGATTGAGAATTTTTTCACCAATTGACCCTTGATATTGTAAATCTTCATTTCTGAATTCTTCGCATCTTTAGGAATTGAAAAAGAAATTGTAGTTGTTCCGATTTTATCGGGACGCATTGGATTTGGATAGTTCTGATATAAGGCAAAGGTTTTAACTTCTGGTATAGATGGTTCAGGATGAGGAATAGCTTTATCCAATAAATCTCTGGTCATATTCTGAGAAACATATTTAAACTCCTCAAAGCATCTTGGTTTGAAGGTGCATTCTTCAACAGCAGCTTTACCTCCTTGTTCATCCAGTTTGAGGTAGCAATAACCTTCATCAATAAGTGCAAAAATGGAATCCTCTAATGAAGGTGGGTTTGTAAGAATAGACTCGAGCCTGTTAATGGCAGTAAGATAATCAGCTTCTGCCATATATGTGGAGGTTGTGGTATTATACTTCACTCTCTCAAGATGTGGATAAGAAACCTCGTCAATATTTTCAATATAATCTCTTAAGCCTGCATAATCGTGACCACTGAACTTTTCCAGATACATCAGCCACTGCAAGGCATCTTCTGCAGTTTCCGTCTCGGGATAATTATCTACAATATCTTTCATTGTTAATTTTGCAGATTCGTAGTCTTCATCGGTTATTTCTGCTATTCCTTCTTCATATATAACTTTTTCAGGAGGTTTTTCTTCATCAAAGATATAAGCACTAAAGAATGGGAGAAATCTGGTGGTATCTGAAATATCTATATTATTTCCTCTGCAATCAATAGGCTCTCCTGTATAACCACAAGCAAGTAGATAATGATCTAACCCACCATTGTCATGACTATAAATTGTATTAGGACCCCAACTAACTCCTGAGGTGAGATCTGGATGAGCTGCTACATATTCTATACAATCGTTGTCTGCAATCGTATTTCCAGCAAGTATTGCTGCTCCTGTGCCACCATACGAAACAAAGCCATGGGAATAGTTATCAACAATTTGATTATAGAATACCAGCATAGGGGAATCATAGCACAAAATGCCCCAATCATTTCCAGAGATAATATTTGTATCGATGCTCTGAAGAGAACCTATTCCATAATATATAGCGATACCAATTCCATTGTTATTAATAAAATCGGAATCATCAATATAAGTTTGTGAATCAAAAGTGATAACAGGACATGCATTATTATTGTTGAAAGAGCTTAGATATATCTCCAAATATCCATCATTTCTTGCAATAATTTGTCCGCAATCAGAAAAGGATGAATGACCAAATATTAATGCAGTATTTTCTAATTGTATACCAGATATTTTATCTATATCACAAGCTTCAATTATATTATAATTACAAGAATTCTTTATTTCAATTCCATCCCATCCATTATCCCCAACTGCAGAAATAATTACATGATTATCGTAATATCCTTGGGTTCCGAAAGTCCCACCATCTCTGACTAAAACCCTATCACCTGGAATCTGAACTATATTCCCATTATGGTTTGGAACTGCATTATGCATCTCTTCCCAGGTATCATACTTCTCACCTGTGTTCCTGTCCACCCAAGTTGAATGGTCTGTGCCAAGTAAACTGGCACCACCAATTAATTGGAAGTCTGAACCATTAGCTACCTCTATTAAACTTCCCTCTGAAAGGGTGATGTTATCAAGCACAGTTAAGGCTGAGTTATTATCCAGTAACATTTTCGCGCCTGTGATAAGAGTCGATCCATTATACACTAATAATTCAGCACCATCCAGAAAAACATAAGTACCCGGCTCAATTGTTAAAGTCGCACCATCTTGTACTGTTACATTCGCTCTTACCAGTTTATATCCATCCCATGATGTATTACTTGTGTATATCACATCTTCATTTATAATCTGGTCATCAAATAGTTGACGATCAGAATATACTTCTATTAAATCTATAAGATGTGCTCCATCATAAATATCAATATCAGATTGGTACATAGCATATACATTATCAAAACGATTGTTATCAGATGTAACATAGGATAAAGATGCAAGTTGTAAAGTAGAAACAACATCCTGACCTAATCGATAACCCTGAGAAGGATCGGTTGCTTCAATATACTCCAGATCCATTAAAGAAGATGCCCAAACTTGCATTTTTTCATACGGACTAGTTCCCCAATGCTCTTCAAAATTAGCATCTTCAGGTATTTTTATAGTTGGCTCCAAGCCTGGCCAAAACCAGTTACAACGGTCATTAGGAAGAAAATATGATAATTGTCTCCTATAATCAATTCCAAAGTAATCCGAAATACCTTCACTAATTCCAGCACAATCACCATAATAGTTAAGGCCTCCAATTATTAATGCATCATGCAAGGCATGTCCTAATTCATGGATGATAACACTTTGGTCTTCACCTGCATCCACATAATTAGCTGGTACTCCATACCTGATGTATTCTCCGGAAGAGGAATAATAAGCATTTCTAGCTGTTGTTCCTCGTGCATCAAAAACAATATCTTCAGTATTATCTCCAGTTTGATTATTCCATAGAGGATTAAACCCCAACTCTCTGACATAACGAATGGTTTTATCAAGATGATAATAACAGTTAGTTTCTTCAAAGCCGTTTTGACTTCGGTTATAATGAAAAACAGAGGTAGATTCAAAACTAACTGGATCATAAGGAAGATAAATATCTTCTGAATAAGCGTATTCTCCCCGTAAATAGTATTGTCCGCCTACTGGTGGATTTAGACCTTCCAAATCTCTGAATTTATAAGAGTCGTACAATTCAGGATAATCTTCATCGTTATTATCCGGCAAGGTAATATCCTCAAAATAGGTTGCTGGATCAGGGTCAAACACACGGCCATCGCCTGTCTCATTGATTTCAATATTTTCTTTCTTGCGGATAATTCTGCTATGAGCATCTACAAGAATATACCAATCGCCCCCGCTTTTTGGAAGAATATTCAATTTCCATACCAGATAAGCAATATTGTTTTCATCTACAAAAATAGCTAATTTAGATTTAATAGGAATTACTACATCAAAGTCAGGATTTTCAAAAGTGCTTCTTGCAGTAAGAATAGCCTCATCTGAAGTAATGGTAGGTGTAGTAGATATAGAGATATTGGGTTTGTAGCCATTCGCGACCATAGTAATTTGATTTTTCTTATTCAGGCTTACCACTGTTTCCGAACCTATAACAGGAACCTCGTTAATTACCTGTTGAAAGCCTATATGAGTACCGGATGGGTTTTCCAAAACCTTCAGTAATTCAAAGTCCGCATCTTCTGATAGATAAAGTAAATCTGAATTAGCATCCAGATATTGTACAGCAATTTCAAGTGATGTGCCGGTAAATTCGCTGTTTTTCATGCCGGTAATTACCCGAGGGATACCAACGTCGTTATCCATCCGCATGTAACCGTCTTGTGTAGCAATGTAATTACCCTGTGCAAACATCATAACATGGAAACCTAAGAAAAATGCTGCTAAGGTAATTACTTGAAATAAAGTTGCTCGTTTCATAACAAGCCTCCTTTCATTATTTTTGAATATGCGTTCTGCATAATTCATATTTTTTTAAATTTTTATTTTTACCTAATTTGGAAGTTAACATATTTATGGGTTGGAATAAATTAAGATAAACATACTTTTCAAATTTCAACTGTATGATAAAGAAGCATTTTTTATTCAACCCCTTAAACCGTCAGCTACTCCAAAGGGGGAGCAGAACGATTCAACCTATCTAAGAAAACCCAACATTTTTATACCAATTTTCAAGGCACTATAGTTGATGGATAAGGAACAATAGGAAAATCGCAATAAGCATTATTTTAGAATTGCAACTTTTTTATTAACCACAAAAGTATTGCCTTTTATTTGTAGAAAATAAATTCCTGAGCTTAAATTTTTTGGTGTCCAGCTCCATGTATGCGTGCCGGAATTTTGCATACCCAGAAATTGTTGATATACTCTCTGACCTTTAATATTGTATAGAAGAATTTCTACCTTATCACTTTTTGTAATTGAATATTCTACATTGAGCGTGTTACTCAAAGGATTAGGATACATTGTTACAGATATATCTTGGATTTCTTCTTCAATTGTAATATTATTGGTATCAACAAATTTTAAGAGTGCATTTTGCCTACCGAATATGTATCCAGTATATCCAGTATTATCAAAGAATTGGATAGTATGTAGTTCCTGGTCAAATTGCTGAAACAATTCAAAACTGGCTCCACCATCTGTACTTCGGTAAATAATTCCTGGCTCTCCAGTTACCCAGATAGTGGAATCATTTTGAAAACATATTGCTTGTGCAAATTGACCCATTTCTAAATCCCAAGCTTCATAGAAATAAAGAATCGTTTGAAAATTGTCTTCTGTTATATATACAAAACTATAAAAAGCATTTCTACCTACAGCACCACCATAATTAGGATTAACAAAATGAATATCAAATACATTTGGGGGTCCAGGTTCAATACCAACTTCCCAGTTTTCTCCGCCATTTGAAGAAAAAAGGCTTAGGCCGGCATCAACAAAAGCTGAACAAGCCGCCCAACCATTATTTTCGTCTAAGAAAAAAAACTTAACTACACTATAGTTAACTAAATAGTGATATGGATCATATATTGTTGGTGTTTCGGTCAAATACCAATTATATCCGCCATCAATTGTTTTATATATTAAAGCTGCAAGACTTAAAGAGTCACAACCTCCACAGAAAAAGCCGATATCCTGATTAATGAAATAAAATGGATACGCATTATTTACATCCGGCATATATTCAGTCATATCTTCCCAGCTATATCCACCGTCTGAAGTGCGTAAATAATAAACTATATTATTATATGGGTGGTGATTATTTTGCCATATTTTAGTTGCCCATCCATGTAAACTATCAACCATTTGTAATGAAATAAAGTATTCTAAAGAATCTTCCAAAGTGTAAATTGGATTCCAGGTTTGAGCCCCATCATCAGTATGATAAATTGTTTGAGCAATGTAAACACCCCATTGGTAAATCCAACCTTCTTCCTCGGAAATAAAATTTCCGTATATGGATCGCTGTTCTTCAGTAAATGGCGAGACATTGATCCATTCCTGGGCAGAAAGGTAAGTAATAATAAATATTAATAGGAAAAATATCGCTATTTTTTTCATCGGAAAGCTCCTCTTAGTTTTTTTTAAAAATATCATTTGATACTGTCAAGAAATTCTAAGATTTTTTCCTTTCATTTTTTTAATATAAATCGTTGGATTATTGTATCCCCACCCATTTTATGTCCCAAAACAATATCCAAATCTCCATCCAGATCAATATCAGCCACATCAATAGAAGCGGGTTTTTGGGCACAATGTATTCTACTGTATAAGTTGTAAAATTAATAATGAGAGAGAAGTAAAACTATATATCTTATTTTGTTTTTTTGTGCATTCATTGTTTTGTGACCTCTATTTGATAAAAACTAGTATCATTGAAAAAAAAAATAATTTGTCAAGTTTTTTTTATCTTATCAATTTAGAAAGTTCCATAGAAATCTTAAATTCCTTATGGTTATAGATAAATAGTGGGATTATGTAGTTTTCAAAAGATTACCTATATGGTGAAGAAATCAACACTGGAATGTCAATCAGCTGGCTACATTTAGGGTGGATAGAAATTTAATTTCTTGCTTGCTTATGGAATTTTCTAGAGTTTTTTCAAAAAAACTTGCTATAAAATTTTATAAATTAAAATTATGTCAATTAAATAAAAGCAAAATTTTAGGAGTTAAAATGGCAAAAAAATGTGAAATATGCGGGAAAGCACCAATGTTTGGTAATAACAGAAGTAAATCAGATAGAAGGACTCCACGAAGGTGGAACCCAAATTTGCAACATATAAAAGTAAATGTTAATGGCGTGGTTAAAAAAATGTGGGTTTGTACCCAATGTATAAAAAGCGGTAGAGTAAAAAAAGCATAAATATCAAAATCTTAATATAGAGTTAATATCATTCATAGGAGAATAAAATGAGAAAATATAAGTCATCCATAGTTATTCTGTTTATATTAGTTATTGTTTCATATCCATTATTTGCTACTCCACAGTTATGTATTGATGAGACAAGACATAGTCCTTTTGTGAATATTGTAAAAGATATTCGGGAAACAGTTGTTAGCATCAAAGTTGAATGGGAAGAGGAGAGTCCATACCTTGCTTTCAAATCTCCATTTCCTTTTGATGATGATTTTTTTAAATTCTTTTTCCCACCTGAACCATCTCAACCAGATAAAAGAAAAAGAAAATTTACTGGAATGGGCTCAGGTTTTATCTTCCGTCAAGATGGTAGGAAAGTTTATATCCTTACCAATAATCATGTTATTGGGAAAAGCAAAGAAGGTAAAGTTACTGTAACACTTTTTGATAAAGAGAAATATGATGCTGAAATAATTGGATTAGACGATAAGACTGATGTGGCAGTAATTAAAATTGAGGTAGAAAAAGCCCAAGAAGTCAATGTTGCCCCATTAGGAGATTCTGATGATATTGAAGTAGGGGATTGGGTAATCGCTATTGGAAACCCATTTTCAGAGAATCTAAGTGGAACAGTTACAGTGGGTGTAGTTAGTGCTAAAGGTAGGGCAGGTCTATCATTTGGGAGCAAATCTCCACTTTATCAAGATTATATTCAAACAGATGCTGCAATAAATCCCGGAAATAGTGGTGGTCCTCTTGTAGGTATTGATGGAAAAGTTATAGGTATTAATGCGGCAATTTCAACAGTTAGTGGTGGAAATGTTGGTATTGGATTTGCTGTTCCTATAAATATTGCAAAAACGGTTGTTAATGATTTGATTACAAAAGGTTATGTTGAAAGAGCTTATCTGGGTATTTTACCCCAAGAAATTACTCCGGCTTTACAGGAAAATCTAAAACTTGCTTCATTGCAAGGGGTTATAATAGGAAAGGTAGAAAAAGATACTCCTGCAGAAAAAGCTGGATTGAGAAAAGGTGATGTTATCATTGAGTTTGATGGCAAGTTAGTTAAAAATTTAAGTAAATTCAGATTAATGGTAGCGAATTCAAAAGTCGGGGATAAGGTGGATATCAAGATTATCCGTAAAGGTGAGGAACTAATAAAAAAAGCAAAATTAGAAGCTTATCCAGAAACTTCAGTAGCAAAGAAAGAGTCTCAACAAAAAGGTACAAGCAAATGGCTCGGAATAGAAGTCCAAAATATTGATTCTGACTTTGCAAAACAAATGAAAGTCTCTGCTGATAAAGGAGTTGTTATCTCTAAAATAATTGTTGATTCTCCTGCAGATGAATCTGAGCTTTCTGTTGGTGATGTGATTCTTGAAATTGATTATCAAGAAATTAAAGATACTGATGATTATTATTCTTTAATTGAAGATTTGAAAAAAGAAGATAAAAGTTCAATTTTATTGTATGTCTTAACAGGAAAAGATTATTATCATTATATTGCAATAAAAATTAGATAAGTTGGATATATTTCCGTAAGATAATTTTTTTATTTTATTTGTTAAAATTGTTTTATTTAGTTTAGTGCCATTTATAGGTAAAAGAAGATCGGGGAATATAATATTCATATCAAAATATTGCTGATTATATTTGTTTTTCATTCCAAAGGCAGATCCTCTGGAATTATTCAATTATAAAACATTTCAAGCCAAATTATAAAACTATAATGGAAAACCCTGCAGAAGATAAAGGTTTACAAAAGTATCTTTCCGATATTGCAGATATACCAATTCTATCAAGAGAAGAAGAGAAACAATTGATTATAAAAGCACAAAACGGTGACCAATCAGCAATGAATAAGCTGATAGAAAGCAATCTGAAGTTTGTCGTAAAAGTCGCAAGCAAATTTCAAGGCAAGGGATTGACTCTTTCCGAACTAATTAGTGAAGGGAATATCGGGCTTATTAAAGCAATTAAAAGATTTGATGTAAAACGAAATACAAAACTTATAACCTATGCAGTATGGTGGATTCAGCAGGCTATCCAGTATGCTATTTATGAAAAGACTAGATTGATAAGGATTCCTGCAAAGGCAATATCAACTCTTAATAAGATTGAAGATGCGAAACAAAAACATCGTGCATCTGAAGGTGAGGAGGCAAGCCTTAAAGAATTAGCAAAAGAGGTTAATATTAAGGAGAAAAAGGCTAAAGATTTAATTGCTCAACAAACTGATATTATATCTCTTGATGAAATTACTTACTCAAAAAGAAATCTCAGCGGACTCAGCGAATATCCAGATGCCTTATCAAGAATTAGGGCTCGTAAAATAACAGACACAAGCTTTGAAGAAAATCAAAATGACCCTAAGAAGATTTACTATAGAAAAAAAATTAAGGAAAAAATCAATAAAAAAATCGGCGAACTGAATCCAAGAGATGCACATATAATAAAGGAATATTTTGGATTCGGTGAAGATGATAAAGGAAAAAATTTTGCACAAATTGCAAGAGGATTAGGATTATCAAGAGAAAGAGTTCGTCAAATTTTTAAAAAAATCTTAGAAGATTTAAGAAAAGAAGCTGTAAATGAGGTTGATATTGATTATTTATTAGGAATATAAAATAATTAGTCTCCCCGATTTCATCGGGAAGCCTGAATGGAATGGAATTGAAATTGTAATAAAAAATAATATGAATATCTGTTATTATAAAACATTTGACAAATTTTTATCTAAAAATCTATTGTGATGAATAAAGATTTTTAGTCGTTTATAAATGAAGTTTGTGTCTGTCTGGGCGTCTGTCTCCTCAGGCTCGGCGCCTCTGTCTCGGCTCCCGATATATCGGGAGACGGGCAGACGGGCGATTTATCGAGAGCCAAGACTGGCCGAAACCCCTTTTGCTGGTTCAATTTTGTAAATTGAACCATAAAGTTAAAAAGACAGATAGTGAATAAACTCATGGTTCAGGTAACATACCTGAACCAGCAGTCGGTCTCGGCCCGTCTTGGCTCGGCCAAGCCGAGACAGGCGCCCAGACGGAAAGGGTTCAGCTGACATATTTGAACCAGAAAGTTAGGAGGAGTTTTTATATGCCCTCAGTTCGAATAAAAAAAGATTTTAATAAAGGAATGTATTTTTTAACATTCTCCATAAAGCGTTTATACTACATTTTTGATAGACATAACAGATGGGATATTTTATTAGATTCATTAAAATATTGTCAAAAATATAAAGGGCTAAAAATATATAACTATGTTTTTATGCTAAATCATATTCACCTAATAGTGAAGAATAATGATGTGAGCGGATTTGTTCGGGATTTTAAAAGGTTTACATCCAAGAAACTGAAAAAAAACATTTTAAATACAGAACCTAAAATTTTAAAATTATTCATAGAAGATGGAGAATATAATTTTTGGCAAGCGAAAAACATGCCTGAACATATATTTAGTGAAAAGTTTTATATCACGAAAGCAAATTATATTGAACAGAATCCAGTTAGAAAGGGTTATGTTTATCAACCGGAACATTGGGTTTATTCTTCTGCGAATAAAGAAAATCCTTTACTGAAATTAGATAGTGTTTATGAGTAGAATCCTTTCCAAACCTTTTGCTGGTTCAATTTTGTAAATTGAACCATAAAGTTAAAAAGACAGATGGTGAATAAACTCATGGTTCAGGTAACATACCTGAATCAGCATAGGGGAAGCCTGAATGGAATGGAATTGAAATTGTAATAAAAAATAATATGGATATCTGTTATTATAAAACATTTGACAAATTTTTATCTAAAAATCCATTGTGATGAATAAAGATTTTTAGTCGTTTATAAATGAAGTTTGTGTCTGTCTGGGCGTCTGTCTCCTCAGGCTCGGCGCCTCTGTCTCGGCTCCCGATATATCGGGAGACGGGCAGACGGGCGATTTATAGAGAGCCAAGACTGGCCGAAACCGATAGTTTTTTCAAAATATTTTCAACAGTCTCTGTTAGTGCTTTAGCAATGGGCATTCACACCTTTTGAATATTACTTTTCGGCTTGCCTTGTTGGAGCGGAGCGAAGTCGGGTGTTATCCCGTGCAATGTGGCAAATTATTACACGGAATAAACCTTTATGGCGAAAAGGATTTTCGTATAAATTTTTTATAAAAAGGAGTTTGGATGAAACAAATGAAGAAAGTCTATAATCCAAAAGAGATTGAATCAAAATGGTATAAATTCTGGCAAGAAAAAGATTTATTTAATGCAGAGATTAATCCCAAGAAAAAGCCTTATACAATTGTGATACCACCTCCAAATGTAACTGGAATTTTGCATATGGGTCATATTCTAAACAATACATTACAAGATATAATGATTCGTTATAAGAAGTTGCAGGGATACGAGACATTGTGGTTACCTGGTACAGACCATGCTGGTATTGCAACTCAAAATGTAGTTGAAAGGGAATTAGCAAATGAAGGCAAAACTCGTTACGATATTGGCAGAGAAGAACTTGTTGAACTTATCTGGAAATGGCGTGAGGAAAAAGGGACTAAAATTATTGAACAGTTGAAGAAATTAGGAGCAAGCTGTGATTGGCGACGAGAAAGATTTACAATGGATGAAGGTCTTTCAAATGCTGTTCAGGAAGTTTTTATCCGTCTCTATCAAAAAGGGCTGATTTATAATGGAAAATATATTATAAACTGGTGTCCTCGCTGCGAAACTGCGTTATCTGATGATGAGGTTGATTATGAAGAACTGGAATCCTACCTCTGGTATATCAAATATCCTGTTAAAAATAGAACAAACGAATTCGTAACTGTAGCAACAACCAGACCTGAAACAATGCTCGGTGATACTGCAGTTGCAGTTAATCCAAAAGATGAAAGATATAAACATTTGATAGGTGAGAAAGTTATCATTCCGCTTGTTAAGCGAGAGGTTCCAATTATTTCTGATGATTATGTTGATAGGGAATTTGGAACAGGATGTGTAAAAGTAACTCCTGCGCATGACCCAAATGATTTTAAAATGGGATTGCGTCACAAGTTAGAACAGATTTTAATTATGGATGAAAAAGCTGTTATGAATAGAAATGCTGGTATTGACTATGAGGGAATGAATCGTTTTGAATGCAGAGAAAAGGTTGTAGAAGATTTAAAAGAAAGAAAACTGCTTGAGAAAATTGAGAAATATTCTCATAGTATTGGTCATTGCTATAGATGTCATACAGTTATTGAGCCATATCTTTCAAATCAGTGGTTTGTGAAGATGAAACCTTTAGCAAATAAGGCAATTAAAGTGGTAAAAGAAGGTAAAATAAAATTTCAACCATCTCGTTGGGAAAAAGTTTATTATAATTGGATGGAAAATATTCGTGATTGGTGTATCTCTCGCCAAATCTGGTGGGGGCATCGTATTCCTGCTTATTATTGTGATAATTGTGGTAAAACGTTTGTTGCAAAACAGGCTCCTGATAAATGTACAAAATGCAATAGCAATAAATTCACTCAAGATCCTGATGTATTGGATACATGGTTTTCTTCTTGGCTCTGGCCCTTTTCCACAATGGGTTGGCCTGAAAAAACAAAAGAACTAAATTATTTTTATCCGACAGATTTATTGGTTACAGACCCTGGAATTATTTTCTTCTGGGTTGCGCGAATGATAATGGCTTCAATGGAATTTATGAAAAAGATTCCATTCAAAAATGTGTTCCTTCACGGAATGGTTCTAGATGAAAAATCAAGAAAAATGAGTAAATCTTTGGGAAATTCCCCAGACCCTCTTGATGTTATTGATAAGTTTGGTGCAGATGCTTTGCGTTTTAGTATGGTCTTTAATACTCCTAAAGGCAATGATGTCGTTTATACTGATTCTCTTGTTGAAACAGGCAGGAATTTCGCAAATAAAATTTGGAATGCTGCAAGGTTCGCAATAACAAATGCAGAGAATATTGCCGGAATGCCTGAACCAGAAGATATGAAGATAGACCTGGCTGACAGGTGGATATTACACCGATTACATACCGTTATTTATGAGGTATCAAAAGCCTATGATGAGTATAGATTTAATGATGCTGCTCATATACTATACAACTTTTTCTGGAATGAATATTGTGCTTGGTATCTTGAAATCATTAAGGATAGATTTTATTATTCTGATGGTATTTCAATAAAAAGAACTGCTAAATATTTGATGCTAAAGGTATTAGATTACTCTGCAAGGATGCTTCATCCTATTATGCCATTTATTACAGAAGAGATTTGGCAACGAATTCAGAAATTTTGTTATGACTCTACTGCTGAATCAATCATGCAAGTATCATTTCCAGTTGCAGACAAGGAGCAATTGTTCCCAGAAGATGCCAAGAAAATGGAGCTGATAATTAAAGTCATCACAGCAATAAGAGGGATTAGAAAAGATATGAATGTCCCTCCCGGAGAAAAAGTTGAGACCGTTATAAAGGTTGTTAAAGGTGGTAAAAGATTAATTCTTCAAGATAATCGGCATTATATAAAGATTATGGCTAAAGTATCGGATATCTATATTGGAGATGATGTTGTTAAACCCCCCAAATCCGCAGCAGCAGTTATTGACGACATTGAAATTTATATGCCTTTAGCTGGCGTCATTGATTTGGAAAAGGAAAGAGACCGTCTTCTGAAAAAACTATCTAAGGTTGAAAATAATTTGAGTAATTGTGTAAAGAAACTGAATAATAAGGACTTTATAAATAATGCGCCTCAAAGTGTTGTGCAGGAGGAGAGAGAGCGAAAAGAAAATTTGGAAATTACTTCTGAAAATTTAAAAGCAAATATCGCTTTTTTAGAATAATCCTTGATATCTTTTTATCAACTTTGACAAAGTAGTAAAATGATGTTAATTTATTTTATGATGCGAAAGTGGCGGAATTGGTAGACGCGCTGGACTTAGGATCCAGTCCCGATTTATCGGGATAGGGGTTCAAATCCCCTCTTTCGCACCTCCCGATTTATCGGGATAGGCATGAAAAATAATCGGTCTCGGCCAGTCTTGGCTAGGCCAAGCCTAGACAGGCGCCCAGACGGAAAGGAGATTTCTTGATAAAGTCGGATTTAGAAAAATTAAGTGAATGTAAAAGAAAACTGAATATTGTAATTCCTAAAGAAACAGTAAATAAAGATTATCAATCAACAGTTAGAAAATATCGCAGTTATGCTATTCTGCCAGGTTTCCGAAAAGGCAAAGCACCTATCTCAATGGTAGAAAACATATATAAAGAACAAATCAAAGCAGGTTACCTTGAAGAATATATTCCTAAATATTATAGGCAAGCATTATTGGAATTAGAGAAGAAAAAAATTTTTCAGATAAATCAAAGCTCTTTAGAAGACTTTGACTGGAATCCTGGAGAAGATTTGAAAGTGGGTTTTAAATTTGAGGTTAAACCTGATGTTGAATTAAAAAAATATAAGGATTTTGAAATTAACTTTAAACCAGAAAAGGTAACTAAAGGTATGATAGAAAATGAATTGGAACGATTACAGCAAACCTATGCAAAAATTATTGATAAAGAATCCTCAGCAGAAGCTAACGATTTGATATATTATCAAGTTGAAAAATATGATGATAAAAAAGTTTCAAAGCAAGAAGAAATTTCTTACAAGCTCGGAACTAAAAATTTTGGAGAAAAATTTGATAAGGACCTTACAGGTGCTAAATCAGGAGATGTTATAGATACTACCATTGAACTTTCTCCATCTTCATCCTTCGTCCCGAAGATCCCCGATTTAAGCGGGGAGGGACTACGGAGAACGGGAAAACCTGAAGAAAAACCAACTGAAATAAAAGTGTCTTTTAAAGTAAACTCTATTAAGAAGATAGACCTGCCAGCCTTAGATGATGAATTTGCAAAGGATGTTGGAAATTATCAATCTTTGAAAGAGTTAAAAGCGGAGATAAAAAAAGGATTAGCAGGACAGGTTAAAATCAGAAATGAAAACAAAAAAAGATCATTAATTTTACAAAGAATCATTGAAGAAAATCCATTTGAATTGCCAGAGTCAATAGTTAATGATTATGTCTCAAAAATGGTAAATCAATCCGACAATAGGAATCATCCGCCAGCGCTGACTCGTCGGCATCACTTAAACGAGGCTGGCAGACAGGAAAATATTGAAAAAATAAAAAAGGTTTACAAGAAATACGCTGAGAATGAATTCCGTGTTTATTATGTTCTGGAAAAATTACGAGAGCTTGAAAAGATTGAAGTAAATGACGATGAGATTGACAACGAAATAAAGAAAGCTGCGAACAGTATGAATATGGATATTGAACAATATAAGAAATTGTATAAAAAACAAATTGATAGGGATACTATAAAGATAGACCTTGTTAATGAAAAAATATTGAAGAATATTGAAAACACAGTAAGATTTGTGTAAAAAACCTGTCTGCCGATAGGCAGGAATGATGAGGTTATATGAAATTGATACCTATGGTTATTGAGCAAACTGGAAGAGGTGAAAGAGCCTATGACATCTATTCTAGATTATTAAAAGATAGAATCATATTTGCAGGTTCAATAATTGATGACAGTGCTGCGAACACTATAATTGCTCAACTTCTTCATTTAGAAGCAGATAATCCTAAAAATGACATTTTTATGTATATCAATTGTCCTGGAGGAATTGTTACTTCTGGTTTAGCAATATATGATACAATGCAGTATATTAAACCGGATATATGTACTATTTGTATTGGTCAGGCTGCAAGTATAGGAGCTTTACTTCTGGCAGCAGGAACAAAAGGTAAGAGGTCTGCACTCCCCAATTCCAGGATTATGATTCATCAACCCTTAGGCGGTGTTCAGGGACAAGCTGTTGATATTGAAATCCATGCAAAAGAAATTGTTAAAAGTAAAGATAGAATCAATAGAATATTACATGAACATACAGGGCAGACTATTGAGAAGATTGAAAAAGATTCAGATAGAAACTTCTTTATGAGTGCTGAAGAAGCTAAAAAATATGGAATTATTGACGAAGTAATTGTAAAGAGGAAATAATAGTTCAACCACTAAGTCACCAAGACACAAAGGATTAATATGAGTTTTATCCCACTTTCAAAAAGAGAAGAGTTAATAGCAAAGAAAATTGTAGATGCTGCTTATACTGTACATAAGATATTAGGTCCTGGTTTACTTGAAAAAGTCTATTCACCCTATTGGATAAATTTAATATAAATGATACCTATGTAAAATGGATAGCTAATTGTTATATTTATGACCATAATTGTAAAATCTTCTAAAAATATCCAACGGGGTAAAGTTTGTTTTTGTCACGAGATTTCTAAACGGGAATTAAAATATCAAAGGCAAGTATCTATTCCAATTATATGATGAGATTAAATTTGACGAAGGCCTGCGTTTGGATGTTCTTGTGGAGGAACTTATAATTTGTGAGTTGAAAGCTGTAGATGAAATGAATCCTATTTGGGAAGCGCAATTACTTAGTTATTTAAAATTAACCGGTAAGCGTCTTGGCTTTATTATCAATTTTAATGTTTCTCTCATAAAAGATGGGATTAAAAGAATTATACTTTAATTTCTTAGTGCCTTAGTGTCTTCGTGGCTTAATAATTATAAAAGGAAAGAAAAATGGATGAATTAAGATGCTCTTTTTGCGGAAAGTCACAAAGCGAGGTTAAAAAACTTATTCGTGGTATCAATGGTAATATCTGCAATAACTGTATTTCTATTTGTTATACAATTCTTGAGAAGGATAAGGAAAAGAAAGCTGATGAAAATTTCATTCTCCCCTCACCAAAGGAAATAAAGGGCTATTTGGATCAATATGTTATTGATCAAGAACAAGCAAAAAGAACTATTTCTGTAGCGGTTTATAATCATTACAAACGCATTTTTAAACAAAGATTAGTAAAGGATGTTGAACTTGAAAAAAGCAATATTATAATGATAGGACCAACTGGAACAGGGAAAACACTTATAGCACAAACATTGGCAAAATTCTTAAAAGTTCCGTTTGCTATTGCAGATGCTACAACTCTAACAGAAGCAGGATATGTGGGTGAGGATGTTGAAAATATTCTGGTAAGATTACTGCAATATGCTGATTATAATATTGAAAAAACTGAAAGAGGTATAGTTTATGTTGATGAGATTGATAAGATTGCTCGCAAATCCGAAGCTCCTTCAATTACAAGAGATGTTTCAGGAGAAGGCGTGCAACAAGCTTTGCTAAAAATTCTTGAAGGTGATAAAGTGAATGTTCCGCCTAAAGGTGGAAGAAAACATCCACATCAGGAATTTATTGAAATTGATACCAAAAATATCCTTTTTATTGTTGGAGGGACTTTTAATGGGCTTGAAAAGATTATTGAACGAAGAATCAATAAGAAAAATGTTGGATTTGGAGCAGAACTTATTGGTTTATATTCAGATAAAAAGAGTGAGATACTTAAAAAAGTAGAACCACAGGACCTTTTAAAGTATGGAATTATCCCTGAATTGATTGGAAGATTACCTGTTGTAACTACATTGTCAGAATTAAGCAAAGAAGCTTTGATGAAGATACTCACCCAGCCTAAAAACGCTTTAAGTAAGCAGTATAAGGCGTTATTTGCTTTAGAAAATGTTTCCCTAAAATTTACAGATGATGCATTAGAGGCAATAGCAGAAATTGCTATGAAGCGGGAGTCTGGAGCAAGGGGTCTTCGTGCAATTATGGAATCAATTATGATTGATATTATGTATCAAGTCCCTGATATGAAGGATATTCGGGAATGCTATATTACAAAAGATGTTATTGTTAAGAGAGATAAACCGATTTTTAAGATCAAACCAGATTTACTTTCAGAAGAGAAAAAGAGACTAATCGCTTAAATGATATAATAAGATATAGCTTTAATTTTTTCTTGACAGTAAATTTTCACACTTTGAGAAAGTATCTAAATAAAGTTCCACAGTAGCTCAGCGGTAGAGCAGGTGGCTGTTAACCACTTGGTCGGGGGTTCAAATCCCTCCTGTGGAGCCATTTTTTTTGAGTAAAATGAGTGAAGTGAATAAATATTATACTTATGTGTTACATTCCCCGAAATACAATAAAATCTATATAGGTTATACAAATAATTTAGAAAGAGGAATCTATTTTCATAACAAAGGAGTATAGGGTTGGACTTCCAGATTTGTTCCCTGGGAATTAGTCTATCATGAAACTTTTGCAACAAAATCTAAAGCAATGAAGCGAGAGAAAGAATTAAAATCATTCCAGGGAAGAAAGTTTATAAGAGAGCAAGTCTTAAATAAGATTACCAAATAGACAGGTAGGAGGTGACTGGTATCCGCCAGCTGGCGGACGGGGGTTCAAATCCCTCCTGTGGAGCCATTTTTTTATATACTCATTGTGAATAAAAAAGTTTCTTTTTATACATATGTGTTGTATTCAGAAAAATATGATAAGATTTATATTGGATATACTTCAAATTTAGAGCAAAGAATATACTTCCACAATTTGGGATTAAAGGGATGGACATCACGATTTGTTCACTGGAAGTTGGTTTATTCAGAAGAATTTTCGACAAAGAAAGAAGCTCTGAAAAGGGGAAAAGAATTAAAATCGTATCAAGGAAGAAGATTCATTCATGAGAAAATATTAAAAAAGATTTCTGTATAAATTATTAGTCAAGCAGGTGCTTGTATCCGCCAGCTGTCGGAGCCATTTTTTTATTTCTCCTCTTTGCGAAAGCTCAAATATAGAGGAGTAATTGGGTTGTAATAATCAAGTAAGATAAAATAATTAGAAAGAAAATTAAAAAAATTTGCTGAAAAATTTGACAGAATAAAAATAAAGATATGAATTTTGATTATATTTTTCAAAGTTAAATAATTTGATATGGAATAAAATGAATTCTAAATATTTTAACAGTATAAACGCTCAATTCGTCCCGATTCGTCCCATAGATACGAGGTAAATTGGGATTACAAAGGAAAAATTATGACATAGCTGTTTTAAAGCGAAAATAGAGATAGAAATTTTTCGCACCTTTTACTGGTTCTGTCTCATAAATACCTATTTTATCGAATCACCAGAACAAGTGAGAAGGTTGCGTCCAATTCGGACGCACTTTCTTATGTCTTGGTGATTAGGTAGGGTATACCTTGAGACAGGACGTTATGGAAGTAGCGTCCTTTTTTGTTTGGTAAAATGACGCTACCTAAAAGGCTACGTAATATTTTATAAGAGATTATGAAAGTTAAAGAATACCAATATCTTTATCAAAAAATATTTAAATTATCTCCTACCCCTATGAGAAATATATTTGTAATTGGAAAAAATAAATTCACTTGACTATCTCACCTCTCTCTTTTGGTTCTTCCCCGTGTAGAGAGGCAGTGCTGTTTATTTTACTTGCCATTGTTGAGGGGAATACTTCTTGCATATCCGAGTGAGAGGGAAAAGTTGACAAGGATAAATAAAATGAAAGGAGAATAGAAAAATGAAAACGCAAGAAATAGCAACTCTAGATGAAATTATGGCTTCAGAAGACGAGATCCGCATGATGCTGAACAACGAGGACCCTCTTGAAGGAATCTACAGTATTTATGGAGATATAGCTTCCGGTATTCCTGGTAACTCTTATTGAAGGAGCCTATAGTTATATATATACCAAAGTATGTATGTAAATTAGGGCATAGGGGGTTTTGAGTTAAAATAACAGATTTTTTCTCAACCCCCAAGTCCTTCATAAAAGGAGAGTGGCATGTCTGAATTATATCGAGAATTTCAAAAATGGAGAGATAGGGTATTAGAAAAAGTTAAGGAGCACCCTTTAGAGATGATAACGTGGGAAGTAACTAAAAACTGTAATCTTAATTGTGAACATTGCGGATCGCCTAGAGAAACATGGAACCCCGATAACGAACTCAGCACAGAGGAAGTAATCTCTGTATGTGAAACAATTGCAAAAAGTTTTGATATTTCAAAACTAAAATATATTAATTTTACTGGTGGAGAACCACTAGTTCGTAAGGATATACTAGAAATACTTGAAGTGGTGAAAGATTTAGGTTATAAGACTATAACTGTTACTACCAATGGTATAAGAATAGCCGAGTCTCCTAATCTCCTAAAAGACCTTCTCAAAAGGAACGTACGGGGAATTGGAATAGATATTGACGGTGTAAGGGAAACTCATGATCGGTTTAGAAGAGTGAAGGGTGCATTTGATAAAGCGATGAAGTGCGCAACTCTCATTACAAGCAAGGAGATTAGGAAAAAGGTGGTTCTAACTATTAATACAGTTGTTTCTCAAAGAAATATCGGTCAACTGAAGGAAATTTGGGGCATTGTGCAAAAGATTAACCCACATCGCTGGAGATTGATACCAGTCTGTCCGATAGGACGAAGTCTCTTTGCTTCGTTTCTACTACAACCAGAACAATATATTTATCTCTACACTTTTATTAGGAATTTAAGAGCCTCGCAAAAAATAATAGAAGTGGAGTTAGGATGTGGAGATTGGTTAGGGATGAAGTGGGAAGGACAGCTACGTTCATATATTTGGCATTGTGTAGCAGGAATAAATACAATGGGCATTTATTATGATGGTGGTATAGGTGGCTGTACAAACATACCAACTAAATACATAGTAGGAAATGTAAAAACTGATAACATCACTGAGGTTTGGAATAACAGATACGAAAAATTTAGAAACTTTGATTGGAAGAAAACAGGTCAGTGCAAGAATTGCGACCAATGGGAATTTTGCAATGGAGGACCTATGCATAGAAGGACAAGGGAAGGAGCATTGAATTACTGTGTCTATAAAGAAGTGATCGCCTATAAGTCAATCTTGGAGGAGGAAAGATTAGATTATTAAAGTTAGACACATTTTCTGATGACCCACGGATAAAGAGTGTAATTCGTGTCTATTTTTCGTTTCTGTTTTTAAGAAGCTTTTCCACAGGCATGATTGCACCTATTGTTATCCTTTTCTTTCTAGATAGGAATCTTGATATTTTCCAAGTGTCAATAATACAATTGATATATATGGTTTCAATATTCTTAGGAGAAATTCCAACTGGGGCTTTCGCTGATACTTTGGGCAGAAAATTTTCCATAACTATAAGCCTTTGGTGTTCTTTCATTTATTTCCTTATTCACATTCCTGCAATAGATCCTAATTTCTTCTTTCCTGCTGAAATTATTGGAGGATTAGCATTCGTCTTTCTTTCAGGTGCCTTGTCAGCTTGGATAGTGGATAATCTAAAATACTATGGTTTCCAGGGAAATCTGGAAGAAGTATTTTCAAGAGCAAATATCCTTAGCATGATTGCTAGATTGATGGGTGGCTTTGCAGGGGCTTACATAGGGAGTCGTAGTCTTATCTATCCTTGGCTGGGAGGGACCATTGGTATTCTCTTAACAATTATATTAGTTGTACCACGAATGAAGGAACCATATTTTACTAAAAAGAAACTTGGAGTTAGAGAAGGTATAGAGAGTATTTCTAGAATATGTAAGGTTAGTATTAATTATGGAATCAAGCATAGAACGGTTTTTCTTCTTTTCATAACTTCTTTATTATTTTCTTTTTTTTGCATAGGACCTAATATGTATTGGCAACCTAAGTTTTTAGATTTATTAGGAGGAGAGAAAATTTGGGCTATGGGTTATATCAATATAATTATGTCTTTCGCTATTATAGGAGGTACTCATCTATCATTGTATCTGTTGCAAAAAATGAAGAGTCGTACGGCAGTTTTGATCCTTACTGCTTTCCTTGCTGGTTTTGGAATCATATTGGCGGCTATTATTTCCAATTTTTTTCTTGCCTTCTTTTTCTTCTTGTTTTATGAGGTTGGGCTAGGTATAAGGAGCCCAATTTATCAGAGTTTTCTTAATGAAAATATACCCAGCAAAGAAAGAGCTACTATTCTTTCCTTTGGTTCCGTTCTAAATTCTGCAGGGGCAGCTTTTGGTCTTCTCGTCCTTGGTTTGGTAGCTAAGCACTTATCAATTTCGTGGTCTTGGTTTATTGCTGCCTTAATTCTTCTATCCTCGGTTATACCTCTCACTCTACTTCATAAGGAAGAAGTAAGAGATTCTAGTGATTCAAAGAATCTATGAGACATATGTAGAATATTTATCCCAAATTATGCACTAATTTCTCCGAATCTTTATTCTATTAGAAATTTTCTATATTTTATTTCGCTTAAAAACGATCAGTGCTTTCTTACAACTTTTGGACACATAATGAGTTTCAGAATTTAATAAATAATTTGCGCCTATTTTTAATTACGAGGACTTGCAAAGATATTAGCTATACGATTATGAAATCTGATGATTTGGGTAAAATGATGAGGAGGTTTCCCTTATGACACAACAGATTGAATATTTTATTGAAAAGGTGAAGAAAGAGAAAGGTATAGTAGGCGTTATTTTACATGAAGAGAAAACATCTAAGATAAGCAGAAAATGTGATGATCGAATTGTAGAAATTTTTGTGGATACCAAGTATTATAAAATTTGGGGAAAGAATAATTTTGTCAGCTTTATTCATACTCTAAGTGACCGTTTTAACATTATAGTAAGAGTTTTTGATTTTAGGCAAGAAAATTATAAAAGATGGAAGCCAGATACTGTATGGGAAAGAACGAGAGGTTTTATAATATACCAGATAGGAGAGAATCTGACAAAACTTATCAGTGAAAGAAAAATAAATACGGAAAAAGAAATAAAGCAGATATTAACACATGTCCTTTATGATATTGATTGGTACATAGCACTCTCAAAAATATGGATTGAAAGAGGAGATTTGTATTCATCCTATTACATGACTAATATTGCGATAGAGAATCTTATTAAAGGACTTTTTCTCCTTAACAAAAGGTTATACCCCCCAAGAAGATATTGGATGCATTTTATTGGAGAGCTTCCTTGGATTCCTCTCAATTTTACGGACAAACTCAATCATATCCTGAATATTCAGAGTATAGATAGGGAAGCTATACTTAGTCGTGGTAGGATTATATATGAGTTATATCAACAGTATATAGAAAAAATTTTGCAAAATTTACATAAGTATGCACGACCCCTTAAATTTTTTAACCTTTTTTGGCTATACTTATTTTTATTTATTTATTTCCAAAAAGAGGTACAAATTACAACGATAAAGAAAATTGGTAAAGAGCATTATTTAACTTCAATGCCCCTTTTCTTGTTGATAAAGAGAGAAAGAAAACAGGATGGCATTTACGTCTCAATAGATAAAGAAAAAATGGAGAGGATAGCGATAAAAGGAGATTCTTGTATACCAAAGTCTGTTGAGCAGGAATTAGTTCATATATGGAAGAAATTAATGTATAAAGAAGTGGTAGCAGAATTAAAAGAATATTTTCAAGACATCTCAAGTGTCTCATCTCTTCCGCTAATATAAGAGTATTAATTGAGGTATATATGAGTAGACCAAGACCTAATATATGTAAGAAGAATTTGATAAGAGAATACAAAAATCTTGCGTATAGAATTGCTGACCAAGTAAAGTTATGTCCGGATGTAGAAGGTATATGTGTAAGTGGTGGGGTGAGCAGAGGATTTGCGGACAGATACTCTGACATAGAGTTCTTGATTTATCTTAATCACGAAGGATATAAAAAATGGAGAGAGAAGGAGTATGTGCCTCCTATTCCGCAAATGGGGAGTAAATATGGTGGAAAAGTTATCGATGTTCAGTGGCTTGATCTTAAAGAAGAAAAGAAAAGAAAATGGACAGAGGTTGAGAAGTGGGATCGTTCCTACTGCTTAATTTTGTATGATAAAAAGAGGACTATTGCTAAACTTCTTGTCTCAAAGCTTCACTGTTCAAAGGAGAGCCGTGATTTGCTAATCTTTAATAGCTTAAGTGAAATGAAATACAATTTAAAATTATCTCATGATATGATTCATAGAAAGTGTTTTGAAATATCTCAACTTATAATGAATAAAATCTTATCTGACATTATTAAAATTACATTCTTTATTAATAATGAATATCTTCCTCATGAAAAATGGAGATTACATTTACTCAATTCATTACCTTGGAAGCCTTCATGTTTCAAAAAAAGCGTGATTGTGAATAGTCTAAGCACAAAAATGAAACTCCAACAGAGTCAAGCAAGACATTACCTCCTGAAAACAAGTTATAAAGAATGTTTGAAGAAGTTTCTATTCTTAATAGATGGGCAGAATAATTAATGACGATCTTTCTCAGTTTTTCAGACTTCCCTTCAATTAAGCTCTTAATTCCAAAAGGATGGCGACTTTATCATCTTATGACTAGTCTAGGGTATAGAGAGTCATTATATTTTGCAATAGTAGAAAACCGAATAGTCCCAGATACTTATACTATTATGGGGGGTGATAAAATAGAAGTGCATCTCGTTAAGTTGCCAATTTCATATAATGAAACACTTAACCTTCTTAGCAACAATGTTTATAAGAACGAAAGGCAAATTAAACTTTCTTTTGAAATTGAAGAATATGGGATGTGCGATAGATGTGGCTCTATTCCAGTAATTAACAAAAGATTCTTAGGATCTGGTTTAGATTCAAATCACTACAGCCTATGCGGGGAATGTTTTTCTACTGAAATAGAAGAAAGGGTGATGAGAACTATTTTATGGTACCGACTTGTGAAAAAAGGAGATCGTATATTTATTCCTCTCTCTGGTGAAAAAGATAGCGCAACAGTAGTATATTTTCTATCTAAATTCAAGGAAAAAGTAAAAGATTCCGAACTTTTAGCCTATACAGTAGATGAAGGTGTAGGGACTTATAGTCAAGTACGAATAGAAAAAGCAAAATCTCTGTGCAGCTTTTTGGGTGTACATCATCGAATTGATTCCTTTAAAGAAAGATATGGTTATACTTTATTAGAAATGATTGAATTAATTTTGGAAAGAGGCATCTCCTTACAACATCATCCATGTTATATATGTAATGTGCTAAAAAACAAGATATTTCAAGAAGCTTTTCGGAAGTATAATTGTACGAAAGTAGCCGGAAGTAATAATCTTACGGATCAGGCTGAGAGGGTACTTATTGCCTTACTCTATGGAATGTTTGATTTCACTTGTAGTGTAGGTACTAAAATATATGATCCAAGTTTTCAAGCAACGGGCATTTCAGTATTATCTGAGATAGAAGAAAAAGAAATAGCGCTTTATTCTTACTTAAATGAAATACCTCACCATAGACATGAGGATTGCGCATGTAACATACCTCGGATGAAAGAGGCGGAGAGACTTCAAAACAATTGTTGGCACTACAAGGCTTTAGGGAGAACAATTAGAGACTCTCTATCTGAATTAGAACAAGGCAGTCCTGGTACAATACTTTGGTTGATTTGGAATTATAAGAAATACTATTCGGATATTCTACAAAAGAAGGTTCCTTCACCTATCTCAAGACAGTGTACCAAGTGTGGTAGGCAGTTCATTAGCAGGAGAAATAATAAATCAATGTGCGATGCCTGTTATATATTAGAACATTATAAATTGGGTTAATGATGGACAACACTAAGATATTATGTCATCCGGGGTTGAGATGGTGGAAATTAGACAGAAAGCACTATCTGTTATTTATTCCTGAAAAGATAGAAATGAGGAAAGTAAATCGGTTAACTCTTGAACTCATATTCCTTTGCAATGGGACAAGAAATACCTATCAGATAGTAGAAATAATTCAGTCTCTTAAAACGACAAAGGGATTAGGGGCAGATAAGATAAAAACTTATGTGAATAAGAAAATAGAATCATTCCTTGATGATGGAATTGCTTGTCAGGTATGATAATAAGATTTTAAGTTAAAAAATGCCTTATATAAATCACACTCTCCATATTCTGAAAAACGGATTAAAGGTGATATTAATGAGAATACCTACATTATCGTCTGTTACTCTTGCAATAGCTATCCGTTCAGGTCCTCATTTTGAATGCAAGGAAGTTAATGGAGTTTCTCACTTTTTAGAACACATTATATTCAGGGGTAGTAAAAAGAGAAAAAGCAAAGCAATGTTATATGAACCAATAGAATCCTGTGGGGCAAGAATGGGAGGATCGACTAAACGTGAATGTACAATATTCTATGTTCAAGGAATAGATAGTTTTCTTCAGACATTTATGGATGTTTTATTCGATGCAATTTTCAATCCTTTATTCTTGGATATTGATACTGAGAAAAAGGTGATTTTGAAAGAGATGGATACATATTCTGGTGTTCCAATGCGGCTTGGCTTTCAAAAACTTTGTTCTTTTTTTTATCCCAATCATCCTTTTAGTCTACCGGTATTGGGCACAAAAGAATCTGTTTACAGAATGCATAGTTCTACTCTTATGTCCTGGCATAGAAAATTTTATCGTAATCTATCCAGCATTGCTATTGCTATAAGCGGAAATTTTAGCACTAAAAGCGTATTAAGCTGGATAAAAGCTAATACACCTCCAGAAGAAATCAGAAGTTTTTTTAGTGTGCAAAAAACCCTTCCTAAATCCAGAAATGGACCTATGATTATAACTCAGTCTTGTGACAAGACTGTAGCAACCCTCTGTCTTGGTTTTTTAGAACCTGTTTTGGAAGATTCTAAAATTGAAATTTTTGAACTTATAAATGTACTCCTTGGTGGATATACTAATTCGCGCATTTGTAGAAAATTGCGTGCAAATGGACTTGCTTATAGGGTCTTTTCAAAAGAAGCCACTTTCCATGGCTGGGGGCTCTTAACAATAATTGTTGAAACATCTATTGAACAAGTCATCTCAGTTACCAACCTAATCGTGACTCAACTGAACGATCTGAAGAATAACACTCTTTCAGATAAGGAATTGCAGTTAGTTAAAAATGTTTTTGAGGGTCAAATCAAATTGCAACTCAACGATTATTTTCAGTCTGCAATCTGGGGAGCAGAGGAGGCACTCAAAAGAGGTACCTACAGATTGCCAAATCTTATTGTAGATAAAGTTCATAGGATTACTGCCCAAGATATACAAAAATTAGCTAAAGGTCTGTTTGTGCCGACAAATGCATGTTATGTTATTGTTGAGCCTATGAGTACTTTCTCACAAGAGGATATACTAAAAATTTTAGATTATTTATCATAAGTTATATTTTGCGATAATTATAAAGGATATAAAAATTTTTAATCCAATGTATTGAACATAATTAAGATATATTAATAATGAAAGTTCTAGTTATTGGTGGCACTATGTTTATTGGACGCTATATCGTTAATGAACTTCTCACAAGAGGACATGAAGTTATTGTTTATCATAGAGGTCGTCATGAGTGTAAATTTCCCGTGAATGTGAAACACATTCACGGAGACAGAAGAGACTACACTCATTTCAAAGAGGATATGGCAAAGATCTTACCTGAAGGGGTTGTAGATGTAATCCCTCTTTATCCCAGTGATTCAAAAACATTGGTTGAATGTTTCAGTGGACGAATTTGTTCTTTGGTTCATATAAGTACTTGTAGTGTTTACAATACAAAGGCAGTTATTCCGTTTTCAGAGGGAGAACAACATCTTGTAGATGATATTCACTACACATACGCTTATAGTAAAAGACTTTGTGAGAAAATTATCCTTGAAATACAGAAAAAAGTTGAGCTTCCCTGCACCATTCTACGCTTGCCAGCGGTATATGGTCCTTATGATTATCTCTCCAGAGAGTGGTTTATCGTTAAAAGAATTCTTGATAGACGAAAACAAATTATCATTCCTGATGGTGGTTTCACTTTAATTCATCAATGTTACGTGGAGGATGCTGCGAAAGCTGTTGCAATGGCGCTAGAGAATCCCCCCTTGTCTAAAGTTCGTATTTATAATGTAGGACATGAACATATTCTCAGTTTGAAACAAATTACACACTTAATTTCTACAATTTTTAATTATGAATGGGAGGAAGTAGATATTCCTGCAGAATTGCTTCCCTATCGACATCCATATGCATTCCTAAGACATTTATTTTGTGATATAAATAAGATTAAACAAGAGTTAGGCTTCAAAGAAACAATATCTATAGAGCAGGGAATGAGAAATACTGTTGCTTGGTTATGCAAAAACCCACAAACACAAAAATATAATACTAACTCCACACTTTTTGATTATGATCTGGAAGACAAGATAGTGTTAAAATATAAAAAATTTAGGCAATTAATAAAAAAAAACGGGCCAAACTAAATTTTAATCAAAGAATGATAGAGTATTTAGTGAGAAATATGTGTAAAAAGACAGTATTTCATACTCTTATTTGTGGAATTTTAGGTTTATTCTTACTTCACACCCAACTTGGGGCGAAAGAATTCATTGCTTATAAAGTTACAAAACCACTTACAATAGACGGCAGATTGAATGATGCATGCTGGGATAATCTTTCTCCCGCTACTAACTTTATCCAAAAAGAGCCTTACAGAGGAGACCCTGCTACTCAACAAACAGAGGTTTACATAGTATACGATATAAAGAAAATCTATTTTGGATTTAGATGCTATGATTCACAACCTGATAAAATAGTGACGACTCTGACTAAACGAGATGCTTCACTATGGAACGACGATGCTATTGAGATATTTATAGATACCTTTCATGACAAAAGATCCTGTTACTACTTTATGACCAATTTACGCTGTGCAAAGTTGGATGGACGAATTAGTGATGAAGGAAGGGTTATTGATGATACATGGGATGCTCACTGGGAAACCGCATCTTCTATAACTTCTGACGGTTGGGAATGCGAAATAGCAATACCTTTCTCAGAAATCAGATATAAATATGATGAAAATCCTGTCTGGGGAATTAACTTTTACAGAACACTGAAATCTAATAGAGAAGACTCTTATTGGGTCAATACAGGTGAGAATATTTTTGCAGTTTCTCAGTTTGGCTATCTTACAGGGCTTAAACTTCCTAAAGAAAGAAAGCCATTTGAATTTACCCCTTATATAACAGAACGATGTGAGGAATACGCTGAAGACCCTAATTTAGAATGTAAAACCAGAATAGGTATTGATATAGAAAAACCCTTAACTTCTAACCTTACTGCTAATATCACACTATATCCGGACTTTGCACATATTGAGGCAGACCAGGATCAATTTAACTTATCCTATAAAAAAGGCGAAGAGTTATACTTAAAGGAGAAACGTCCCTTCTTCCTTGAAGGATTTGAACTGCTTAAAACTCCATTCAATTTATTTTATACACGTAGGATGAATGAGATAATGTATGGAGGAAAAATTATAGGGAAGATTTGGCATACTAATATGACATTAATGAATGTCCAGACTGATAACCCAGATGAAAATTTTTCCGTTTTACGAATGCAAAGAGATGTTTTGAGGGCTGGAACAATTGGTATTTTAGCCACTGACAATGAGTATTCTAATGGATACAGCCGCTCTTTCGGAATAGATGCGAGTATACCTATTACTAAAGAAACCAGAGTAAATACACAGATATGTAAAAGTGCAAATCCACAAATTAGAAATAAGGACTGGGCGGGAATATTGGAAATACGACACATAGCTCATACATTTTCATTCGGTGGAAAATATGAGGACATTGGAGCTAACTTTAATGTTAGACAAGGACTCATCCCTTATTACAGTAGAGGTAAAAGGGGAGGTAAAGTATGGGGTGAGTTAACCTATCCTCGAAATAGATATGGTCTACAGTGTATTAAGACACGAATAGACTACTCACGGAAAGAAAATCATGAAGGAGTGTTAACAAACGAAAGCATAAATCCATTGGTTCAGATTCTTTGGAAAAACAATCTATATTTTTGGATCTGTGGGAGTATGAGCACCGAGAGATATGGGGATAAGGTTTTCCATAGTCGTTCTACCACGATTACGCTTTGTACAAACCATGGTGAATGGACTGGTATCTGTGCCCAGTATCAATGTGGAAAGCATTATGGTTCTGATTTGCAATACATTGCAGGAACAGCTGCTTTCACGCCCATCAAGAATATTATGATGGATATTAGTGTGTCAAATCTACGACTTGATAAGCAAAGTGAATGGATTACTAATGTAGGGATAAATTATCAGATTAAAAAGGACTTTTTCTGGCGAGTCTTCCTCCAAAATAATACCGAAGGGAAAACTATCAATATTAATACTTTAATTGGTTACAACATCTCTCCACGAACAGTTCTATATTTAGCATACAATGAGGCAAGAGAAGAATTTGGTAGCGATAAATCTACAACAGGTAGGGTCATTTTTCTAAAGTTTACATATGGATTGCTACTATAGAGTGAAATTATCCTGTCATATGGATATAACCTGATACAACTTCTTGATACTATTATTTTAAAAAAAGCACACAACTTTACCGCCAGTTGGCGAAGCCATTTTTTTATTTACCTTTTACTTTTTGTCTTGTTCAAATCCCTCCGCCAGCTGGCGGAGCCTTTTTCCTATCCTTGCGAAGGTTTAAATCTTCACAAGGATAAAATTTTAAATAACTTGACTGTAAAAGAGTGTCCCTTTTCAAAATGTCAAAAACCTGGTAAGGGATAAATTGATGACCGATAATGATGTAGCAAAAATAGACGATGTTTTGTGGCAGTATAAAGATAGGGCTGGAAGTCTGATCCCAATATTACAAAGTATTCAAACTAAATTGGGATATCTATCTAAAGAAACAATTAAATATATTTCAAAGAATACAAAAATTCCAGTAAGTGAAATCTATGGTGTAGTTACCTTTTATACTCAATTTAGATTGCAACCTATTGGAAGAAATATTATAAGAATCTGTCATGGAACAGCCTGTCATGTGGCAAATGCTTTAAAAATTGCAGATACTATCTTTGAGGAATTGAATGTAAAACAGGGTGGAACTACAGACGATTTAAAATTTACCGTTGAAGTAGTTGCTTGTCTCGGATGCTGCAGTTTAGCCCCTGTAATTATGATAAATGATAAAACCTATGGACGACTCACTTCAGAAAAGGTTAAGAAGATATTAGCTGAATACTAAGTCAGCAACAAAGCCATTAAGAGAGAATGAATAACGAATAATGAATGATGAATAACGAATAATGAATTTTTTCTTGGCTGTCACGGACCATTCCGTAATACATCCAATAATGAATAATAAATGGAGTTAGAGGTTAAATTTATATAATTTTGTGCCAGCTCATTGGGAAAAAATCGTAGGAGCAAATTTGGAAAATAATCTTACAAAGATTAAAGTTGGACTTGCCAGTTGTGGTATTGCTGCTGGTGGCTCGGAAGTCTTTGATAAAATAGATAAATTTTTAGATAAGAATAAACTGGATGTAAAATTGGAAAAAACGGGTTGTATCGGAATGTGTTATAAAGAGGTTCTCGTTGAAATAGATGATGAACGGTTTGGAAAAACTATGTATGGAGAAGTAAAGCCCAATGAAGTAGATGAAATACTGAAAGCCCATCTAATTGATAAAAATCCAAAAACTGAAAAAATTATCTTTTCGGATAAACTTGGCGGTGTTGAAGACGAGGTCCTTAAATATCAAACTCGTATAGTGCTCAGAAATTGTGGGATAATAAATCCAGAGTCTATTGATAACTACTTAGAAAGAGACGGCTATAAAGCGATTCAACTTGTTCTAAAAGAGAAAAAGCCAGAAGATGTTATAGAAGAGATAAAGAAGTCTGGCTTACGAGGCAGAGGCGGAGCAGGGTTCCCAACTGGTCTGAAATGGCAATTTGCCCATAAAGCAAAAGGAGATACAAAATATATTATCTGCAATGCTGATGAAGGGGATCCGGGTGCATTTATGGACAGAAGCGTTCTGGAAGGCGACCCCCATAGTGTTATTGAAGGGATGCTTATTGCTGCTTATGTAATTGGAGCAAACCAAGGATATATCTATTGCAGAGCAGAATATCCACTTGCATTAAAACGGCTTAGAATTGCTATTAAACAAGCGGAAGAACGAGGTTTTCTGGGAAATAATGTTTTTGATTCAGATTTCAACCTGAAAATTGATATAAAAGAAGGTGCAGGCGCATTCGTTTGTGGTGAAGAAACTGCCATGATTGCCTCTATTGAAGGCAAAAGAGGCATACCTAACATACGACCACCATATCCCGCTAATTCAGGGTTATGGGGTAAACCCACTAATATCAATAATGTGGAAACTTTTGCTAATATTGCCTGGATAATTCGTAATGGAGCCTCTGAGTTTGCAAAGTATGGAACTGAAAAGAGCAAAGGCACAAAGGTATTTGCACTTACAGGAAAAATCAAAAGAGGCGGGCTTGTTGAAGTTCCTATGGGAATGACATTACGAGATGTGATATTTAAGGTTGGTGGCGGAATCATTGGTGACAAGAAATTCAAAGCTGTCCAGCTTGGTGGACCTTCTGGTGGCTGCATTCCAGAAAGCCTGCTTGATACCCCGGTTGATTATGATTCACTAACTGCAACAGGTGCAATTATGGGCTCAGGTGGAATGGTTGTTATGGATGAAACTACCTGTATGGTTGATATGGCAAGGTTTTTTCTCGATTTTACACAAAACGAATCTTGTGGGAAATGCACTTTCTGCAGAATCGGAACCAAACGAATGCTGGAAATCTTAACAAGAATAACCCAAGGCAAAGGGAAGCTAGTGGACATAGAGATTCTTTCCGATTTGTCTGAAAAGGTTAAGAAAGCCTCTCTCTGCGGATTGGGGCAAACTGCACCAAATCCTGTTTTGACTACAATCAAATATTTTAAGGATGAGTATAAAGAACATATTGAAAATAAACACTGTCCAGCTGGAGTCTGTAAACCACTAATAAAATATGAAATTATTCCTGAAAAATGCGTTGGCTGTGGGATGTGTAAAAAGGTATGCCCTGTTGATGCAATTACAGGCGAGAAAAAATCTGTTCACAAAATTGACCAGGAAAAGTGTATAAAATGCGGTGCTTGTATGGATGTTTGCAAATTTGAAGCAATCAGAAAAATATAGTTATTATTTAGCCACCAAGCCACAAAGACACAAAGGATAAATATGAATTTTAAACCATTATCTAAAAGGGAAGAATTAATTGCAGAAAAAATTGTAGATGCAGCATTTGTTGTTCATAAAAGATTAGGACCGGGCTTATTAGAAAAAGTTTATGAGGTTTGTTTCTGCCACGAGATTTCAAAGCGAGATTTAAAATCTAAAAGACAGGTTATCGTTCCGATTATGTATGATGGTATTATCTTTGATGAAGGCCTACGCTTAGATGTTTTAGTAGAAAAGCTTATAATATGTGAACTTAAAGCTGTGGACGAAATGAATCCTGTATGGGAGGCACAAATACTTAGTTATCTAAAATTAACAGGTAAGCGTCTTGGTTTTCTTATCAACTTTTCCAAAGGATCTGCCAAAGGCATGAAATGTACCTTTAATAAAAAATGGTATAAAAAGAATTATTCTATAATCTTGGTGCCTTGGTGTCTTTGTGGCAGAGTAGACACAAGATATGAAGCAGGAAAAGATGGCAAATGTAAAAATTAAATTGAATGGAAAAGAAGTAATCGCTCAAGAGGGGCAAACCATCCTTGAAGTAGCAAGGGAAAATGGTATAGAAATTCCGACTTTATGTCATGATGAACACTTGAAACCCTTTGGCTCTTGTTGGGTTTGTTTGGTAGAAGTGAAAGGTGCAAGAGGGTTTGTTCCTTCCTGTGCTACAGAAATTCGGGATGGGATGGAAATTGAAACTGATAATGAAAATGTGCACTCTGCCAGAAGAATGGCTTTGGAACTTCTGCTGTCAGACCATTATGCGGACTGCACCGCACCTTGCACTCTCAAATGTCCTGCTCATGTTGACATTCAAGGATATATTGTTTTAATTTATGATGGCTTATATCACGAAGCGGTAAAATTGATAAAAGAAAGACTTCCACTCCCACTTTCGGTCGGTAGAGTCTGTCCCGCATTTTGTGAAAAAGAATGCCGAAGGCAAATAGTTGAAGAACCGATTGCTATCAGGCAGATAAAACGATTTGCAGCAGATAAGGATATTGAGGATGCTGAAAATACATACATTCCTGAGAAAAAGCCGGAAACAGGTAAAGAAGTAGCAATTGTTGGTGCAGGTCCTGCGGGCTTAACAGTCGCTTACTATCTCACTATTGAAGGTCACCATTGCACTATTTTTGAAGCAAATCCTAAAAGCGGTGGTATGCTGAGATATGGAATTCCTGAATATAGATTACCAAAAAATGTGTTAGATAAAGAGATTGAGTTGATTGAGAAATTAGGTGTTGATATAAAAAATAATGAGAGGTTAGGAAGAGATTTTACACTGCAATTTCTTTGCAAAGAATATGATGCTGTATTTCTTGGTCTTGGTGCACAAAATGCTATGAAAATGAGGATTGAAGGTGAAGATTTAGATGGCTGCTATTTTGGTGTAGAGTTTCTTAAAGCAGTTGTAGAAAATAAAATCAAAAAAATTGGAAAAATTGTGGCAGTAATTGGTGGTGGAAATACTGCTATTGATGCTGCTAGAACCACCCTTCGTCTCGGTGCTGAAAAAGTAATGATTGTTTACCGCAGAGCCGAAGAACAAATGCCGGCTGAAAAAGAAGAAATTGAAGCAGCAAAAGAAGAAGGTATTGAATTACATCTTCTGCAAAATCCAACCAAAATCCTCGGTAAAGACGGTAAGGTTGTTGGTATGCAATGCTTACGAATGCGATTAGGTGAACCAGATACCAGTGGACGGCGTCGTCCGATCCCAATCCCAAATTCAGAATTCATAATGCAAGTGGATACTGTTATACCAGCAGTTAGCCAGTTTCCTGATACGAAATTTCTTCTGGAAGAAACTGCTAAAATAAATTCTAAAAATCTTGAATTAACTAAATGGAATACCTTAGTAACTAATGAAGAGACAATGCAGACAAATATTGAGAAAATATTTGCTGGTGGCGATGTAACTCGTGGTCCCGCAACTGTTATTGAATGTGTTGCAGACGCATATACCGCTGCTCAAAGTATGAATCAGTTTCTCTCTGGCAAAAAAGTCATACCATTAAAATCTGAATTCAACAGTAAAAAAGCTGAATCTGTAACTCAATTGTCCTCAATTGAGTATGAGAAATACGAAAAGAAAACTCGTATTAAAAGTGCTGTTGTTGATATTGAAACCAGAATTAAAAGTTTTGAGGAAGTGGAAAGAGCCTTTACAGAAAAGGAAGCCTTTGATGAAACTGAAAGATGTATAGAGTGTGGCTGTGATGTTAACAAAACTTGTAAATTACGAAAATATGCAACTGACTATGATGCAATTGCGACAAGGTTTATAGGAGAGATAAACAAGCATCCAATTGATGAAACTCATCCATTCATACTTCGCGACCCAAATAAGTGTATAAAATGTGGAAGATGCGTGCGAACCTGCCTGGAGATACAGGGTGTAGGTGCATTAGGATTTATTTATCGTGGTTTTGGCACCTTGGTGGCTCCTGAATTTGGAGAGTCTCTTTTGAAAACCTCTTGCGAGAGTTGCGGAAAATGTATTGATGTCTGCCCGGTTGGAGCTCTTTCTCCCCAAAATACACAGCTAAAAACTGCTCCAATTAAGTTAAAGGAAACCATTACAACCTGTGGACTATGCGGCTGTGGCTGCCAGGTAAAATTTATGCATGTCGGGAATCTTATTATGAAAGCAGAGGCAGCAGAAAGCACTATTACTGAGAACAATATCTGCTTTAATGCCCATTTTGGATATGAGGTATTACAAGGGGATAAACGTTTAACCACACCATTTATTCGTAAAGAGCGTACTTTACAAAAATGTAGCTGGGACGAAGCGTTCAAATTAATTTCCGAGAAATTGCCTGGATTTGGCATAAACTCTGCCATCTTTAGTAATGGTAATTTTACTAATGAGGAATTATATTTAATTAACCAGATTGCTGAGAAATACAAGATTCAGAAAAAATACTCATGGGAATTAAACGGTTCTATAATCCAGGCGAAATTAGGAATTAACTATTCCCCCAATCCAACATCTGATTTACTTTCAACAGATTTGATAGTTTTGATTGGTGATGTGCCACATACTCTTGGGATAAAGATTATTCAAGCAGTTAGAAGAGGTAAAAAATTGTTAGTCATCTCTCCAGAGGAAAGTAAGTTCAACCGAATCGCAGATTATTATATTAAGTCAGATAATTATTTAGAGATTTTCAATCAATTTGCCAAGTATTTCTTGGAAAATAGATATCACAATGTCAATTATATTGCTGATTGCGTAGAAAATTTCGTAGAGTATAATCGGGAGCTTCAGAAAGAAGTTCACACAATTGAGTATGAAAAATTTGCTGAGTTAATAGCAAAAATTGGAAAAGTGATTTTTGTTTATTCTGAGAGTCTTTTGGATTTTAATACCCAATCTTCAATCCTTAATTTAAGTATGCTTAAAGGAGATGTAGGAGAAGAAGGCTCAGGAATTATAACTTGCTCTGAATTGGCAAATAAACCTACTTTGCAAAGTTACAGATTTGCCCCTCCGAGAACTATTGACGATATAAAATCTGCTTTGATTTTTGGTGAAGACCCTTTGTATGATAATAAACTGGAAACATATAATTGGTTAAATGGTCTTGACTTTCTTTTGGTAGCAGATAATTATCTTACTGAAACTGCCAAGATGGCAAATGTTGTTCTGCCTCTTTCAACATTTGCAGAAACCAATGGAAGATTTGTAAATAGTAATAATGTATTTCAGACTGTAAATAAAGTTATTTCTCCACCAGGTGGCAAGGAGAATTGGGAAATATTTGCAAAAATTTTGGATTGCCAAACAAAATTTAAGGATTTGATGCAAAAAACAAATAAAAACGAATTGAATGATGTAAGTAAAGAAAATAGATTTACTGTCATTGAATCAGAAAAAAGAGTAAACTTACAATTTGAGAATAGAAAAGCAGGTTCTAAAGCAACCATAAGTTACAATATATTAAGACGAAGAATTGATGATTTGAAAAAAAATAAATTGAAAAAATCTTGATACAAAAATATTTAATGCTGAAAAACATAAAATAAAATCAAGGAGGACAACATGAAAAAAGCAAAAGTAGTAGGCTACTTGGAAGGGACTGATTCTTGGTTCCTAACAAATCTAGTGGCACGAGGTTACGAGACCTTACCCCTGGGAAATGGGGCTGATAATCATGGGAAGTATATCGGACTTCTATCAAAAAGCGATAATATCTCACTTATTATTGGATATCTTCACAAAGTAGTGCCACTTTCTGGGATGAATGTTACGGCTAAGGATGTTTTGTATTCATGCAAGATTCATAAAGTTCCAGTTATGATTATTGCTCCAGAGAAATTACATGAGAATGCTAAAGAGATTTTAGGCGATATGGCTAATTATGTTATGTTAGTTGACCCTGCTATGCTATTGGAAAAGATTCTTGGGTTTTTGAAATAAGAAAGGTATCATATTAAAATCAAATTAATCGGAGGAACAAATGGCAAATAAGGAAGAACTAAATCCCTTTAAAATTGCACAGTCACAGCTTGATGAATGTGCAGAAAAACTGGGACTTGATGAGGCTACACATGACCTTCTGCGATGGCCTATGAGAGAAGTTGTGATGTCTATTCCAGTTAAAATGGATGATGGCACCACAAAAGTGTTCAAAGCTTTTAGAGTCCAGTATAATGGAGCACGCGGACCTACAAAAGGTGGAATTAGATGGCATCCTGATGAAACTGTTGATACTGTTCGTGCATTAGCTGCCTGGATGACCTGGAAAACAGCAGTAGTTGATATTCCGCTTGGTGGTAGTAAAGGTGGTGTTATATGTAATCCTAAGGAAATGTCTGAGAATGAGAAGGAGAGATTGGCAAGGGCTTATATGAGAGCAATCGCTGGTATTGTTGGTGTTACACAAGATGTTCCAGCCCCAGATGTTTATACAACCCCACAAATTATGGCGTGGATGATGGATGAATATGAAGCTATCATGCGTGAACATCATCCCTGCGTAATTACTGGCAAACCAATCGCTGTTGGCGGTTCGCAAGGTCGTCATGATGCCACTGCACGTGGTGGTATCTACTGTGTGCGTGAAGCTGCAAAAAGATTAAATATTAATGTCTCCAATGCAAGCTATGCCATTCAAGGATTTGGAAATGCGGGTCAGTATGCTGCCACATTGACTAAAGAAATTCTGGGCACAGGCAGATTAGTTGCCGTTTCTGATTCTCGTGGTGCTGTGTATAATCCTGATGGTATTGACCCATTAGATATGGTTAAATGGAAACTTCAAAATGGCAGAGTGGCGGGATTCCCCGGAACCAAAGAAATCACAAATGCTGAATTACTGGAACTTGATGTGGATATTCTTTATCCGGCTGCATTAGAAAATGTTATTACAGGAGATAATGCTGAAAATATCAAAGCAAAAATCGTATGTGAACTTGCTAATGGTCCCACTACTCCAGAAGCAGATGAAATTCTCCATAAGAATGGAGTCCATGTTATTCCTGACTTTCTTGCAAATGCTGGTGGGGTTACTGTATCTTATTTTGAACAGGTCCAGAATACTTATAACTATTATTGGCCATTAGAAGAGGTATATGAAAAGCTGGATCAAAAAATGTCAACCGCTTATAATAGTGTTTATGAAATGCATAAAAAAGAAGATGTACCAATGAGACTTGCTGCTTATATGATAGCGGTATCGCGAGTTGCAGAAGCTTGCAAACTTCGTGGCTGGGTATAAAAAATTTGTACATAATTACAAGACCTTCAAGATTTCTCAAACCTTGAAGGTCTATTTTTTTGTGATAAAAAAATTAGCATCAATTTATACTTTTGCTTCTCTGCCGACAAATTTTTAATCAATTTATATTAACAAGCAGAACCATACAATTTCTGTAACTCATAGTATATTAGTAAATTACTAAATTAACATAACAGATTGGCACAATAATTGCATTTCATAATAATAAAAAATCTACGATAAGGAGATTAAAATGAGATGTTCAATATGTTTGAAAGAATTTACTAAAGTTCAAGAAATCCTTTATTATTCTGAACCAGTTTATTACTGTCCCTATTGCAACTCCAGGATAAGCGATGTCAGGGACAATGACCAAAAAGCAAAAACCATTAACTTTAAAGAAATCAAAAAAACAGCCCAAGGAGGTAAAAAATGAAATGCCCATACTGTGGAAAAGAGCTATCAAAAGTTGAGGCCTTACTGGCAAGCTTTGAAAAAACCTATTTCTGTCCTTATTGCTGGCATGATATTACTGATTATAGAAAACAGGAACAGATGAGTTTAGCTAAAAGTAAAATATCAAAGAAAGGACAAACAGATGAAAGAGAAAGTAAATCCCTACGAAATATGCGTAAAGCAGTTTAATAAAGTCGCTGATAAGTTAGAGCTTGAACCAGGTATAAGAGAGTTCTTGATAAAACCTAAAAGGCAACTCATTGTATCAGTTCCTGTAGAAATGGATGATGGTAGTTATAAAGTATTTGATGGTTATCGTGTTCAGCATAATATTGCGCGTGGACCTGCAAAAGGAGGCATTCGTTACCATCAAAATGTTACGCTTGATGAAGTAAAAGCCCTGGCAACGTGGATGACCTGGAAATGTGCAGTTGTAAATGTTCCGTATGGAGGCGCAAAAGGTGGGATTACTTGTGACCCAACAAAGATGTCAGTTCGGGAAATAGAACGACTTACTCGCCGCTATACCGCTGAAATCTCCATTATTATTGGACCTGAAAAGGATATTCCTGCTCCTGATATTAATACCAATGCTCAAACTATGTCCTGGATTATGGATACTTATAGTGTGCTAAAAGGTTATTCTGTGCCAGGTGTTGTAACTGGAAAACCGCTTTTTATAGGTGGCTCACTTGGAAGAGATGCTGCAACAGGAAGAGGAGTTATGTATGTTATTGAAGAGGCTGCAAAACATCTTGGAATACAACTACAGGATGCTGAAGTAGTTGTTCAAGGCTTTGGAAATGTGGGCTCAAATGCTGCAATTCTCCTAGAAGAAAAAGGATGTAAGACAATTGGTATCTGCGATGTCTATGGTGCAGTTTATAATAAAGAAGGAATTGATATTAAAAAGGCTGTAGATTTCGTTCGTTCTACCGGAAAAATTGTGGGTTTGCCTGAAACTGAGCCCATAAATCCTACGGAATTTTTAACGCTTGAATGTGATATTCTTGTTCCTGCAGCACTTGAAGGACAGATAACCAAAGATAATGCTGACCGAATCAAAGCAAAAATAGTCGCAGAAGGTGCAAATGGACCGACAACTCCAGAAGCAGATGAAATCCTCTTTGATAAAGGTATTTTTGTAATTCCAGATATTCTTGCAAATGCTGGTGGTGTTACCGTAAGTTACTTTGAGTGGGTACAAGATTTGATGGCTCATTATTGGACTGAAGAGGAAGTTAATAATAAACTTGAAAAAATTATGAAAGATGCTTTTAAGCAAGTTTATGATTCTGCTACAGCCCAAAAATCAAGTATGCGTGATGCAGCTTATATGCTTGCCGTAGCAAGAGTTGCAGAAGCAACCAGAATAAGAGGAATTTATCCATAAATTGTCTCCGTACCCAGACCACGGACAAAAGCCAGTGTTTTTATTTTACACACTGGCTTTTTGCTATTTTTTGTATTGACAACTAAATAAGAAGTTAAGGAAAATGTTTATCATGAAGAATGAATCTAAAAGCAGTAAAAATTATAAGAAAGTTCTTTTTTATGTAAATGTCTCCATAATTGTCTTTATAATTTTACCAATTATTATTATGCTTTTTCTTTCTTATAACCTTTACAGAAGGAATATTTATGGAATAGTATCACAAAATTTACTTTCAACTTTAGAATATAAGAAGAAATCCCTTGAAACCTGGCTTAATGAAAGAAAGAGTGATCTGAGTTTCATCTCAAGCCAGAAAGATATCTTAAAGGAAAATATTCAAACAAAAATATTCAATCAGTTGAATTTATTAAAAAATGCTTATTCCTGTTATGATAAGATCTTATTGGTTGATACGAGCGGAATGACAATTTATTCAACTGATGGAGGAACTTATAATTTTAAGGATGAAGATTATTTTCAGAAAGCAATTCAAGGCGAGAATGGTTTTAGCTCTATACATCTTTCATTTGTAATGAAGAAACCAGCATTTTTTTGTTATACACCTATCAAAAAAAACTCAGATATAATCGCTCTTTTAATGAGTCAGATTAAATTGGATTATATTTCAGAAATCACTCAGGAACTTATTCTTGGGGAAACTGGGGAGGTTTATCTTGTTGATGCTAATAAAACTCTTTTAACTAAGTCAAAATTCATTGAAGGAGGAGTTTTACATCATAAAGTAGAAACTATCGCGGTTGAAAAGGCTCTAAAAGGTATTTCTGGAGTAGATGAATATCTTGATTACAGAGGCGTTAAAGTTTTTGGTGCTTACGACTTAATCCCGGAGATGCATTGTGTAATGGTAATTGAACAGGATAAAGATGAAGCTTTAGAATCTTTCTATAGATTTAGAGATAAATTTATTCCTATTACATTTATCATACTGATTGTTTTACTGTTGCTAGTTTTCTTTGTATCAAAAAGAATCCAAAATTATTTAGAAAAAAGAGATAATGAAATACTACGGCATAAAGAGAAGATGATTTATTCTGAACAAATGGCATCTGTGGGAATGATGTCAACAGCGTTTGCTCATGAGATTAATAATCCATTAACCACCATTAAAGTTCTTATCCAATCAATCTTTTCTGAGTTGCCAAAAAATGATGAGAAGAAAAAAGACTTAAGTGTTATTTTGGAAGAAATTGATTCCATTAGTAAACTATCTTACCGCTTCTTACAGTATGCAAGACCAAAAGAGCCTGAAATAAAAGAGTCTAATCTAAATGAGATTATAAAAAAGATAATTGAACTATTAAACTACCAAATTGACAAGAATAAGATAGAATTGGTCTTAAAATTAAATGAGAAAGCTCTGCTCATCATGATGGATAGTGCACAAATCGGACAGGTCATATTAAATATTTTATTAAATGCTATCCAGGCCGAGCCATATCAAGGGAAAATTGAAATAGAAACTGATTGTGATGAAGAATATTGTATTGTTAAAATTACTAATTTCAATACTTACCTGCCAGAGGATTTACGAGTAAAAATTTTTGAGCCATTTTTTACCACAAAATCAAAAGGAACAGGTCTTGGCTTGGCTATTTCTCGGACAATAATGGAAAAGCACTCAGGAATAATAGAGTGTGAATCAAATACATCAGAAGGGACCTCGTTTATAATCAAACTCCCATTTAAAAAGGATTAACTATGCTTAATATTTTAATTGTGGATGATGACAAAAATCTACGCTATTCGTTTAAAAAAATATTTAAAGGAACAGATTATAACATTTTAGAAGGCTCTAATGGAATTGAGGCATTTAATATAATAGAAAGTGAGCCAATAGATTTAGTGTTTATGGACATAAAGATGCCTCAAATGGATGGATTGACAGCCATGCGGAAAATTAATACATTAAGTAAATCCATTCCTATCATTCTAATGACCGCTTATGGCACTACAGACACTGCAATTGAAACTATGAAATATGGTGCCTTTGATTATGTTGTAAAACCCTTTGATATCGCAGAAATTACTAATATTGTGGAAAAAGTCATAAAAAGCAAGGGATTGGAAAGTAATAAAATTGGCTACTTTGTTGTAAATCCTGAAGAAGAAACAGGAGAAAGGATTATAGGCTCCTCAAAAAGTATGCAAGAAGTCTACAAGCTAATTGGTCAGGTTGCCACAGCTGATATCCCAGTTCTTATTACTGGAGAAAGTGGAACTGGCAAAGAGCTTGTAGCAAAAGCCCTCCATCTATATTCCAATAGAAAAGATAAAAAGTTTGTAACAGTTAATTGTGCTGCCATACCAAATGAACTATTAGAAAGCGAACTATTCGGATATGAAAAAGGTGCCTTTACAGGAGCAGAAGCAAGAAAGATTGGAAAGTTTGAATTTGCTAATAATGGGACAATTTTTTTGGATGAAATAGGTGATATGAGTCCAGTCCTTCAATCAAAGATTCTAAGAATAATTCAGGAAGGAACATTTGAACGACTTGGCTCCAACCAAACCCAAAAGGTTAATGTGAGAATAATTGCTGCAACCAATATTGTCCTTAAAGAAGCCATTGAAAATAAACAATTTAGAGAAGATTTATATTATAGATTAAATACTGTAAATATAAAATTGCCTCCACTGAGAGAAAGAAATAACGATATTATTGAATTAACTAACTATTTTATAAGTAAATTCAATAAAGAATTCCAAAAAAGCATTACAAAAATTTCAGAACCAACTATTAAGTTATTAAAGGATTATAATTGGCCCGGGAATGTAAGAGAGTTGGAAAATGTCATTAAACACGCTGTTGTAATATCTCACTCAGATATTTTACTGAGCGAATATTTAAATATTCCACAATCTAAAGATTTGATTAAACAAATCTCATCAGATACTTATCTGAAAAATCAGGGGGAAAATGAGGAGAAGTTAAAGGAATTAATTTGTGATTTAGCAAGAAGTAAAGAAGGAAAACTTCTTGAATATATTGAGTCCATTACAATAGATACTATTATGCAAATGCAAAATAATAATCAGACACAATCAGCAAAGGTTCTGGGTATAAACAGAATGACACTAAGAAATAAACTGAAAGAATTAAAACTACAGGAACACGAGAATAGTAATAAATTAGACGCATAATACTTGAATTTTTATAACTGGTGGTGTAGTATACTAAGCAAAAACTTGACCCCGTGTAATATATTATACAGATTTAGTTTTATAAAAGATAGTTATTCTAATCCGTCTGGGCGCCTGTCTAGGCTTGGCCTAGCCAAGACTGGCCGAGACCGATAGATAGTATTATCTGAGTTGAGCTCGTGAAATATAGTATTACACGGGGTTGACACAAATTATAAAAGAAATCTTTCTTTTTTTAAAATAGAAAAAGAGGAAAAATGGAAACAATTGAAGCAATTAAGAGAAAATTTAAGAACGAGTGGGTTTTGTTAGAGGTCCTGGAGGAGAATGAATTGAATCAGCCAACAAAGGGTAGAATGATAGCACACTCAAGAAATAGGGATGATACCTATGATGCAATGACAAAGACAAAAGCAAAACATCTTTATCACCTTTATACAGGTGAAATACCCAAAAAGGGTTACGCAGTAGCGTTTGAGGTGAGTATATGAAATATAAATTTGATCCAGATGCTCCTATAATTGTTGTTGAGCCCGAACTGGAAGGTGAGATCGTAACTGAAAGGATTAAGATGGTATTGGATACAGGAGCGACCTATACAATGATACCATGGAAAATTGCAGGTGTTTTAGGATTAAAACCAGAAATATCTGAGAGGAGGGTGGATATAACAACCGCATCTGGTGTTGAATCCGTACCATTGATTAACATGAAATCCATAACACTTTTTGATAAAAAGGTAGATAACTTGGATGTTGTCATCCACGATTTACCATCAAGAAGTTATGTAGATGGCTTATTAGTATCTTATCAATAAAATTCGTGTAATTTTTGGCAAGAAATTTTTATTCTGCCTTGAGACTCTTTTATAAAGGCTATTTATCCAAAGGATCTGCCTCTGGCATGAAATGACTAATTACAAATTTCTAATTTCTAATAAAATTTCAAATATCAAATGACAAAAAAAGAAGGATCGATTCTCCAAGAATCCGTCCCGCGGACACGGAGATGGCATTATTGGACATTTGTGCTTTGTCATTTTATTTGACATTAGAAATTAGGATTTTGAAATTCTTAGCTTTATTATAGATTAATCCGTCTGGGCGCCTGTCTAGGCTTGGCCTAGCCAAGACTGGCCGAGACCGATATTTTCCTTTTTGGTTCTGGCTTGTCCAGGTTAGGATTATCATTCCTAAAGAACTTTCGGATATGTCTGGACTTCCCCAAAGGGGTTTTAGAAATAGAATAAAAAGAATATTGAAGGGAAGAATGTGAAGCAGAAGTAAAGATATACAACATTCGTGGAGAGTTGATAAAGGATTTATACAAAGGTGTAGCATACATCGGTGATGAGGTAAAACGAATTTGGGGATGGTAAGGATGAGAATGGAGTTGAGCAAGGAACTGGGATTTGTCTTTATCAATTAAAAAGAAGGCGGCAATAACAAATGGCGCCCTCTTTTTTATTGTGATATTCATTCTTGGCACTTTTAGTCTTTCAAACTTGACAAAAGATTATAATTTTTTGGTTTATTAACTATCTATGAAATCTAACACCAAACACATTTTTATAACAGGTGGTGTGGTATCCTCTCTTGGAAAAGGGATAGCCTCTGCTTCCATTGGATTCCTTCTCAAAAAATTAGGTTATGAAGTCACTATCCAAAAATTTGACCCTTATTTAAATGTTGACCCCGGAACAATGAGTCCGTTCCAACACGGAGAGGTGTTTGTTACAGATGATGGAGCAGAAACAGACCTTGATTTAGGTCATTATGAAAGATTTTTAGACAAACCTTTGTCACAAAAAAGCAACTGCACAGCAGGGCAAATCTATGAAATAGTCATTACTAATGAACGAAAGGGAAAATATCTTGGCAAAACCGTACAGGTTATTCCTCATATTACTAATGAAATTAAAAAAAAGATTGTCAGCTTAGATAAAAATTCTGATATTGTAATAACAGAGATTGGTGGCACTGTTGGCGATATAGAGAGCTTGCCATTTTTGGAAGCGATTCGCCAATTTCGTCTGGATTATGAAGCAGAGAACTGCTTTTTTATACATCTTACTTTGATTCCCTATATAGCTGCTGCTGGAGAGGCAAAAACCAAGCCGACCCAGCATAGCGTCATAAAGATGCGTGAGATCGGTATTCAACCTGATATGTTAATATGTCGTTCAGAAAGAAAAATGACAAAAGAGATGATTTCAAAAATCTCGCTTTTCACTAATGTGCCCCAAGAAAATGTTATTGCTGGCATTGATACTTCCCGCATTTATGAAATTCCATTACTTTTTTATGAACAGGATGTGGCAAAAATTATATGTAATCATTTTAATATTCCTTTTTCTACAATTGATTTTACAGAGTGGAATAAAATGATACATAATTTTAAGCATCCAAAAAAGCAAGTAACAATCGCACTTTGCGGAAAGTATGTCCGTCATCAAGATGCATACAAAAGTGTTGTTGAAAGTTTGATTCACGCCGGGATGTATTCTTCCGCAAAAGTAAATATTAAATATATTGACACTGATAAGGCTTTTTCAATAGATACAATTCAACACAGCGAAATTCTAATAGATTTATTAAAAAATGTGAACGGAATCCTCGTGCCGGGTGGCTTTGGCTTACGAGGTATTGAAGGCAAGATCTCTATTATCAGATATGCTCGTGAAAATAATATTCCATTTTTAGGAATATGTCTTGGAATGCAATGTGCAGTTATTGAATTTGCTCGTAATGTTTTGAAATTCAAAGATGCAAATAGTTCAGAGTTTGACCCTGAGACAAAATACCCAGTTATAGATTTAATGCCGGAACAAAAGCAGATTAAGAATGTAGGTGGCACAATGAGGTTAGGAGCATATCCTTGCAGAGTGAAATCAAATTCCCTTGCACATAATATTTATAATAAAAATCAAGTTTCTGAAAGGCATAGACATCGGTATGAATTTAATAATGATTACAGAGATATTTTTGAAAAAAAGGGTATGAAAGTATCTGGTATCTATACTTCAAAAAACCTTGTGGAAATAATTGAACTCACAACAAATAGATTTTTTATTGGAGTTCAATTCCATCCAGAATTCATATCGCGTCCGCTAAAACCCCATCCAATCTTTCGGGAATTTATTAAATCTGCAATTGAATATAAAAATGCAAATAAATAAGTCTACCAAATTTACAATTATAGCCGGACCTTGCGCTATTGAAACAGAAGAAATCTGCTTGGAAGTAGCAGAAAAATGCTTACAACTCTGTAAGAAATTTGATTTTCAGTATATTTTTAAGGCATCATATAAAAAGGCAAATCGAACTTCAGGAAAGTCCTTTAGAGGAGTTGGTATTGAAACAGGGCTTAAAATTTTAAATAAAGTAAAGAATTATTTCAAAATTCCAATTCTAACCGATGTCCATTCTGTTGATGAAGTTGGACCAGTTAGCCAGGTGGTTGATATTATTCAAATCCCGGCTTTTTTATCCCGTCAAACAGAACTGATTGAAGCAACGGCAAAAACTGGTAAAATGGTTAATATTAAAAAAGGGCAATTTATGTCTCCAAATGAGATTAAACTTGCTGTTGAAAAAGCATATAATGTGGGAAATAAAAATATTTTTGTTACAGAAAGAGGCACATTCTTTGGTTATAATAATCTTGTTGTAGATTTTCGGAATTTTCAGATTATTGATGACTTTGGCATACCAGTAGTTTATGATGTTACGCACAGCTTACAAAGACCGGCTGCTAATAATATTTCTGATGGAAACCCAGAATTTGTTTTGAGTATGTCAAAAGCAGCTGTTGCAACAGGACATCTTTCTGGACTTTTTGTTGAGACTCATCCAAATCCTAAAGAAGCAAAAAGCGATGCACTCTCAATGCTGCCTCTGGGAGAAATGCAAGAACTGCTTGGGGAGATAAAGAAGATGTTAGAGGTTACAAGTTAGAAGTTAGAAGTAAGATGTTAGAAGTTAGAGGGTAAATGCAAAATAAAAATAAGCAGCTAATTTTTGAGAAATTTGTGTGATTTTTCTTTCGATATTTGATTTTTTCTTAATGAAATATTATCAATCATATTAGAGTTTTGCTATTTCTCAAAGTAGATATAGAATGTATTTTTTAAATATCTAATTTATTTATAGCTGATTAAATAATGTAATATTCATAATTCTTTATCAAGATATTCAAATGAATTTGAGCATCTTAAAACTGCTCAAATTCATTTGGCATTCAACCGTTAGAGGTTAGTTGGGAGAGGTTATGGCAAAATTGGAAGATTTGGAAATATTTCAGGATGGACTTGCCTTTGTCAAAGCCGTTTATGGTTTAACAGAAACATTTCCTGAAAAAGAAAGGTTCAATTTAACTTTACATCTTAATAAAACAGCAGTTCAAATTGTTTCTAACATCAGTGAAAGTTATGGAAGAAAGACCCAAAAGGATAAAGCACATTTTTTAGACATTGCTTACGCCTCCCTTATTGAGGCAATGGGACAATTATATATTGCAAATGCACTAAATTATATATCAGAGAAGAAACTTGAAAATGCTAAAATTTTTATTGAAAAGTACAAATCAAAGATTCTAAAATTTAAACATAATCTCAAATAACCTCTAACCTCTAACTTCTAACATCTTACTTCTAACTTCTAACTCGTAACTTTTGAGGAACTATGACCTACAAACTTATGATTTTTGACATAGACGGCGTCTTTACCGATGGTGGAATATATTACACTGATACAGGTGAAGTCTTTAGAAAATTTAATACAAAAGATGGACTGGGAATAGGACTTTTATACCAAACAGACATAGTACCAATAATCCTAACAGGTAAAGAATCAGAATCAATTTTTAGACGAGCAGAAGCCTTACAAATAGAATTCGTTTATCAAAATGTAAAAAATAAGCTCAAAAAACTTATGGAGATTAAAAAGGATTTTGATGTTGAATTTAATCAAATTATCTATGTTGGTGATGATTGGAACGATTTTCCTGTGCTTGAAAAAGTGGGGCTTCCAATATGTGTGAAATCCGCACCAGAGGAAATTAAAGAAATTTGTAAATTTGTAACAACCAAAGATGGTGGAAATGGAGCTGTTCGGGAAGCAATTGAATTTGTGCTAAAAAAAGAAGGAATATATCAAGAAGCAATTCATAAGTTCTTATCTTACCTAGAAAATGTAGAATGAAAAAAATATGTCCCGACACACCAAGGACACAAAGGAGTATGAAAATAACACACCCCTTAATTCTCCTTTGGAGAATTTTTCCCCTCTAATTAGAGGGGAATCACAGAAATCCCCTCTAACAAGAGGGGTGGACTCTCCGCCCGCTGGCGGAGAGGACGGGGTGTGTAATATGTGGTATATTTTCAGATGAATAAAATCCTATTTTTCATATTTTATCTTTTAACACTCGTTCTTATATTGCTTTTCATCGCCTGCCATAGTAAAGAGAAGAACTCGCTATCAAAGTCTCCGATTCTTACCAATACAGAAATTACTGATACGCTAATAGTCTATAACTCATCTCAAAACAAGATTGAATGGATACTACACTCGGATTTCTTACAAAAATTTGCTGACCAAAATATTATGAATCTTAAAAATGTAAAGTTGGAGATATTTGACCAAAGCCAGAATCTATCCTCTACTATTTTTGCTGATAGTGCAAAAATGGATGAAAATAATAACCTTATTATTGCAAAAGGCAATATAAAAATCTTTTCCAAAGAAGGAGATTTATTTGGTAATGTTCTTACCTGGGATAGGAATAATGATAAAATATTTTCTGACGACTGGGTCAAAATCGTTAAAGATGGAAACACCATATGCGGAGAGCAGCTCAGGACTGACTCTAATTTTGAGCATGTAATACTACAAAAAGTTTCAGCAGAAGGTGAGATAAGTGAAAGCAAAGTTGTTTGGTAAATTTGTCTTTTTCCTATTATTGTTCTGTATAACCTTTACCTTTGCCTTTGCCTCTTCCTCAAAAAGTACATATCGTTATATTCTTAAAAATGCTGATATGGTAAAAATTGATAAAGTGGCTAACGATACAATAACAACGCTCACCGGCAATGTAAATCTGATTTATGATGATATTGAGTTCTTCGCAGATAATGCGCAGATTTTTCAAAAAGATAAAAAAGTTAAACTGACTGAGAATGTTAAGGCAATTGATGATACTCTTGAGGCAGGGGCACAAAAAGCAACTTATTCTCGTAAAAAAAATGAATTGTTTTTAGAAAGGAGAGCTTATTTTATTGAGAAAAATAGTCAAATGGAGAAGCAAAAACACATACGAGCTGATAGAATCAATTATTTTAGAGATAGAAAATTTGTAGAAGCAGAAGGAAATATCTTTGCAAATGACCTTACTCAAGATATGAATCTTATATGCGGACATTTCAAATATGATATAGAAAAAGGATATGGTGTTGCAAGGGATAATCCTGAACTTACTTTTCAACGCAAAAGAACTGTTAAAGTGTATAGTCAGCAGATGGAGTTTTTTTATAATGACCATAAATTTATTGCTACTTATAATGTAAAGATAGAGATGAAAGATTCGCATGCTAATTCTCGTTTCCTTATTTATTTTCAGGACGATAAAAAAGCGGTGCTTCTTGGAAACCCACGATTCTATAGCAATACATCCGATGCTCTTGCTGAAGAGTTTCACATTTTTTTTAATGAAGAAACTATTGATAAACTTTATCTTATAAATAATGGAGAAATTCACTTTAAAAGTAAAAAGCAGACGAAAAAGTTAAATTATCTCTTTGCGGATAAAATTATGTTGAATCTGGAGAACGAAAGACTTTGTTATATTAATGCTAATGATGTCACAAAAAGCTTTCTGAAAAAATCAGAAACAGAAGGAAAAGATTTTTACATAAATAAAATGAAAACTAAAGGGTTAGAAGTATTTTTTGATGATGATGAAAATGTAGAAAAAGTGATTGCCTCACAGAATATTAAAGGCATCTATAAATTTTTACCCAAAGAATAATGTCTGACAACACTGAAAAAGTAATCCCGATGTATCGGGATGAAAAACATAAAAAACCTATCGTTGAAATGAAAAGTGTTATAAGAACTAAAGACCTTGTTAAGATTTATGGGAAGAAGAAGGTTGTAAATGAGGTTACTATTCAGGTTAAACAGGGTGAAATCGTAGGTTTGCTCGGTCCTAATGGTGCTGGCAAGACCACAACTTTTCATATGATGATTGGATTGATAAAACCAAATTTTGGTTCAGTTTTTCTAGATGATATGAACATTACGAAGATGCCAATGTATCAGAGAGCGAGAATGGGAATTAGTTATCTTTCTCAAGAGCCATCTGTATTTAGTAAACTTACTGTAAGGGATAATATCCTTGCTATTCTGGAAACTCAAAACCTTTCTAAGAACGATAGGAAAGAGAAGTTGAATAGTGCATTGTTTGAATTAGGTCTTGATAAACTTGCCAATCAAAAAGCATACTCACTTTCTGGTGGAGAAAGAAGAAAATTGGAGATTACCCGTTCTCTTATTACTAATCCACTCTTCCTTTTTTTGGATGAACCATTTTCAGGAGTTGACCCTCTGGCTGTTTCTGATATACAGGATATTATAAAAAGGCTGCAACAAAAAAATATCGGTATATTGATTACTGACCATAATGTTCTGGACACTTTACAAATCACAGATAGAGCATATATTATTTACGAAGGTAGAGTCCTTCTTTCTGGCACTTCCTCAGAACTTGTTAATGATTCACAAGCCAGGAAAATCTATCTTGGAGAAAAATTTTTAAAATATGATTTCTAAAACATACTGCTTATTCTATTACACTCCCTAAAGACTGAATTGTTTATTGTTTTTGTAATTAGTTCTCTATTCAGCCTATCAAGATTAAATTATTAAAGATGAGAGAAGTTTCTATAAGAAAACCTCACTGGCTAAAAGCCAAAAGACTTGGTTCTGCAAAAACTGCTTATATCTCCAGAATAATGGCTGAAAATAATCTTTATACTGTTTGTGAGAGCGCTAAATGTCCTAATAGAGGCGAGTGCTTTGAAAAAGGGAGAGCAGTATTTTTAATATTAGGAAATATTTGTACACGGAATTGTAGATTTTGTGCAATAAAGACAGGAAAAAATTTACTCCCACCTGACTCTGATGAGCCTAAAAGAGCTGCCGAAATGTCAAAAAAACTTGGTCTAAAACATATTATCATTACTTCAGTTACTCGCGATGATTTACCAGATGGAGGCGCAGCGCATTTTGTAAATACTATTAGAGAAATTAGAAATTCTTTAGGAAAGGATGTTCTGATTGAAGTACTAACACCAGATTTTTCAGGTGAAAAATCCTTTGTAGATTTAATCATTAAAGAAAAGCCAACAGTATTTAATCATAATCTTGAAACAATCAAAAGACTTTATTCTCATATTCGGACTCAAGCAGACTATGATAGGTCTCTGTCTATACTTCGCTATGTTAAAGAGCAAAATCCAGAAATCCTTACTAAAACAGGCATTATGGTAGGATTAGGAGAGAAAACTTATGAAGTTTTGGATTTGATTTCTGAAGCTAGAAATAATTTTGTTGACATTATTAGCATTGGGCAGTATTTACAGCCTGACAAAAGTAATTGTTCAGTTAAGGATTTTATTCATCCTGAAGTATTTGATTTTTATAAGTCAGAAGCAAAAAAAATGGGTTTTATGCATGTAGAATCAGGTCCATTAATAAGAAGTTCGTATTATACAAAAAGTTTGGATGAGATAATAAAAAGACATAACTATTCAGACTATAAGGTACATTGACAAGATAATAAAAGGGTTAGATGTTACAGGTTAGTTGGTTAATGGCAAAATTAGAAAATTTAGAAATATTTCAGAATGGGCTTGCTTTCGTAAAAGACATTTATAATATAACTGATAAATTTCCTAAAAAAGAGAAATTCAACTTAACTTTGCATCTGAATAAATCCGCCAGCTGGCGAACTAAAATTCAAATATAATCTAAAATAATTAAATTCTCTTTTAACTTCTAACCTCTAACTTCTAACCTCTAACTTCTAACATATTGTATCTATTCGTATCTATTAGGAGTTATCTTAGCAGTTACAAAAAACAAAGAAAGGTAGGTTAAAATGCAAATCACAATTACAGCAAGGCATTTTGAGTTAACAAGTCCAGTAAAAGAATATGCAGAGACTGAAATAAAAGGATTGAAAAAATACTTTGAACAAATCATAATTGCAAATATGATATTGAGAGTTGAAAAAAACAGAAATATAGCAGAACTACATATTCAAGTAAAGAAGTTAAATCTGATTTGTAAAGCAAGAGAAAAAGATATGTATACTGCGATTGATAGTGCAGTAAAAAAGATGGAAAGACAAATAAAACATTATGTTGGAAAATTGCAAAGACATCATTCTAATAAAGGTATTAGCATGAAAAATGTTTTTCAAAAAAAAATTAAGCAATCATATAATACTTCGCACACAAAAATTATTCCTGTTGAATTAGATGAAGGTCAAGCAATTAAAGAATTACAAAATAGTAGTAAAGATTATCTAATTTTTAAAAATATTGAAAATAATAAAGTGGTTATCTTAAAGAAAATAAATGATAATTATGAATTTGCTGAAATACAATAATTGAGGTAAGTATGAATGATTTAACAATTGAAATAATTTTTGATTTAAAAAAGAGTGATTTTGCTTTAAACATACTTTCCAAAAAGGAAAGTCTAAAGAAACAGATCTCTACTCCTGAGTTAAATAGGCCTGGCTTAGCCCTTGCAGGGTATGTTGATACTTTTGCATATGATAGAATCCAGATATTAGGGGAGACTGAAACAAAATATCTAAAATCTTTGACTCCTTCTAAAAGATATGATGCAATAAAAAATGTTTTTACACAATTTGATGTCCCCTGTATAATTATAGCAAAAGGTCTGTATCCTACAAAGGAATTAGTTTTCCTCGCTGACGAAAATAATATTCCAGTTTTGCAGTCACGGTTATCAACCGTTATATTATATCACAAATTGACAAGTTTTTTACAGGATTGGTTCGCACCTTCAAAGTCTATTCATGGCACATTAGTAAGTGTCTTTGGGGTTGGCATTTTAATAACAGGACAAAGTGGTATTGGAAAAAGCGAATGTGCACTTGACCTTGTATCTCGTGGGCATAGGCTTGTATCTGATGATGTAATTAATATAAAAAGAAAAGAAGGTATAATCATTGGAGAGGCAAATAAAAAACTCGGACATTTTATGGAAATCCGAGGTATTGGTCTTTTAGACATTGAGGCAATGTTTGGTATTCAAGCAATTCGTATGCAGAAAAGGATTGAAACACAGGTAGAACTAATTCCCTGGCGGCATAATATGGACTATGAAAGAATTGGCTTAAAAGAACGATTTAATAGGTTTCTTGATGTAGCAATACCAATTATCTATCTACCGGTTTCACCAGGCAAAAGAATTGCTGTAATTATTGAGGTCATTGCAATGAATCATATGCTAAAAGTTTATGGATATAATGCAGCTGAGGTTTTTGATAAAAGAATTAAAGAAGAAATAGAGAGAAAAAGTAAAACAAGAGATTATCTGGAAATGGATATTGAATAAGGTGAACTTTGCCACCGATTCACCCCGTCAGGCTCGGCGCCTCTGTCTCGGCTTGGCGAGCCAAGACGGGCAGACGGGTGAAATAATAACTTATTTTAAAGGTTGAAGAATATATAAACAAAATATTTCACGGGGGTAAACACCGAGTTTCACCGTTCGCCAGTCCCCCCGATGTATCGGGACGACTCCGTCTCGGAGCTGGCGAATATTGATTTTTCTTCGGTGCCTTTCGGTGACCTCGGCCTGCCTGGCATAGCCTTGGCGAAGACAGGTGGTTAATTTAAGAAAATGATTTCAAAAGAAGTAATTCTAACGAATAAATTAGGTATACATGTTAGACCTGCATCTCTTATTGCTAAAACTGCCTCTAACTATAGGTCTAAATTCATAATACGAAAAGATAGTATGGAAGTAAACGGTAAAAGTGTTATGGGAATAATGATGCTGGCTGCTGGACACATGACAAAGTTAGAACTTATCATTGATGGTGTGGATGAGAGAGAATTAATGGATGAAATAGTTAGCCTTTTTGAAAATAAATTTGGAGAAGAATGATTCTCACCACGAAGCTCACGAAAGACACAAAGTTTATTCGTAAATAGAGAATAAAAAATTTCTTTGTGTTCTTTGTGCTCTTTGTGGTAAAAATTTTCAAGGGAGAATGATGAAAATTTTAAAAGGATGTCCAATTGCGTCAGGCTTGTCCGCTGGAAAAGTTGCTATTATTAAAAAAACTACTTATCAGGTATCTAAAGAAAAAATTGATAGTATTTCTGTAAAAAATCATATAGATAGGTTTTACAAAGCTCTGGATAAATCAATAGTAGAATTAGAATTCCTTTCATCCATTTTAGAATCAGATGCAAAAGAAGAGCGCGCAATATTGCTATCTCATCGCGAAATGCTCAGAGATAAGGTTTTCGCTGATGAAACTATATCAAAAATTAAAGATGAATTAATGTCAGCTGAATATGCTGTTCATTCCTATTTTGAGAAATTAATAAACCATTTATCTAATGTAGATAATGAGTTTTTAGCACAAAGAAAAGAAGATTTACAAGACATAAGAACCCGCATAATACACAATCTATACGATGGTTCTGATGAACTTTATCAACTTATTCCTAACAATAAAATAATAGTAATTGAAGAAATTACGCCATCTTTTGTTTTTCATGTAAGGAACAGAAATATTTTAGGAATTATAGCTGAAAAAGGAGCTCCGAAATCCCACTCAGCAATAGTTGCCAAATCCATTGGTATCCCTGTTATTTTTGATATAAAGGGTGCATTACATCAGATTCATAATGATGATTTTATCATTATTGATGGAACTTTAGGCACTATAATATTAGAGCCTGATGCTAAACAGATTGCGGACTTTAAAAAACAAAAGGAAAGAGAAAGAAAAGCCGCAGCTGAAAGAGTGAAATTGAGTAAACTCCCGGCAATAACAAAAGACCAATATAGAATACAATTAATGGGTAACATTGAATTTCCAGAGGAAGCTAAAAAGCCCGAGTTTCAATGTGCTGATGGAATTGGTCTTTTTAGAACTGAGTTTCTCTATTTTGCTGAAAATACCTTTCCGCCTGCCCAAAAACAGTTTGAAATCTATCGTGATTTGGCTTTGTCGCTGCCTGAAAATAACCCTGTATATATTCGCACATTTGATGTTGGCGGTGATAAGTTAAGTAAGGAGTTTGGACTTAGTAGCGAATCAAATCCATATCTTGGATGTAGAGGCATCAGGTTCTCGCTAAGGTTTCCAAAGATTTTCAGAGAACAGATAAAAGGAATTTTACAGGCAAGTGTGTATGGTAATCTTAAAATTATGCTCCCAATGGTCAGTACAATAGATGAGGTTATAAGGGCCAAAAAATTAATTAATGATGTGAAAAAATTACTTGGAAAAGATAATATCTCTTTTAATAAAAATATTGAAATAGGTATTATGGTTGAAGTTCCTTCTGCTGCTTTACTTGCTAAAAACCTGGCAGAAATTACAGACTTTTTTAGTATTGGAACTAATGATTTAACACAGTATATTTTAGCGGCTGACCGTGATAATGAGACATTATCTGAAGAGTTTAATTACTTTCATCCTGCTGTGTTACAACTTATTGAGATGACTATAAATGCTGCAAACAAAGTAGGAATTGATATTAGCCTTTGTGGAGAGATGGCTGGAGACCCAATGGCTGTCCCATTGTTATTAGGTATGGGATTGAGAATTTTTAGTGTTAATTCTGACAATTTTTTAACAACTAAAAAACAAATACGAAATTATAATTTAAAGGATTTACAGAATAAATATAATAAAATGAAATTTAAGTCGCGTGAGGAGATTGAAAAGTTTTATAAATCTTTAATTAAGGATAAGGGAAATTGATTTAACTTGCTAAAGTTACATTTGATTTTAAACCTTTAAAACATAATTGGATATTAAAAAAGAGAAAAGGAGTAAAATGTCATTAATCAATTTAGATTATTCCGGTAATTACAACAGATTGGATACTGAAAAGATGTATGAGCAAATCGTCTCATTACCGAATCAGATAGAGGAGACATACTTTAACCAGGAACCACATGAATTGGTTCGGTTTTATATTAATATTAAAAAGGTCTTCATTTGTGGAATGGGTGGTTCTGCTATTGCAGGAGATATAGCTAAAAGTCTTTTTGAAGATAAGATGCCCATTTATGTTATTAAAGATTACAATTTGCCAAATTATATTGATAATTCCACTTTAGGAATCGTATGCAGTTATTCAGGTAATACTGAAGAAACGGTAGCCTGTTTTGAAACCTTAAAACATAATGGAGCTCAGATTGCTATGATTACTTCTGGTGGCATCTTGAAGCATTTTTCCAGGGAAGGTTATCTAATAAAGTTAATTCCAGGTGGATTTCAGCCAAGAGCTGCTCTTGGTTATCTGTTCTTTTCAATTGTAAAAGTATTAGAGGAACTTAAACTTATCTCAAACCAGAAAATAAATGTAAAACTTACCCTTTTAAATCTTAAAAATAAATTGAAACTCATTTCAAAAGATATCAAGATTGAGACTAATATTGCAAAACAAATGGCATTAAAGATATATAGAAAGATACCTGTAATTTATAGCAGTAATCCGAAATTATATCCACTCGCGTATAGGCTTAAATGCCAATTTAATGAGAACTCAAAAAACCACGCATTTAGCAATACATTCTCTGAAATGAATCATAACGAAATTGAAGGATGGGAATCAAAAAATCCAAATTTAATTCCGATTTTCATCAGAGACTTTAAAGAGGAAGATAAATATTTAAATCGGTTACAGGCTTTTCAAAATGTTTTTAATAATGAAAATATTGAATTTTTAGAGATTTATACTGATGGGAAAACATTAATGGGTAGGATGTTCTCTACAATTCTATTTTGTGATATGATTAGTTATTATCTGGCAATTTTAAATAAGATTAATCCATCAACAATTAATTACATTGACTATCTAAAAAAGTCTATTTAATGAAGAAAAATTACTTATAAAATATACATTCCAATGTATAAGAAGATGATAAGCCAATACAAAATTCCTTTTGATATATCAATACAAATCGCACAATAAAGGATTATGGTATGCGAGTACATCAAACTGTTTTTGAAAATAAGGAAAAATTTTTTGAGGCTACAGTTTATTATGTTAATGAAGAATATAATGTTCGGTGAGATAATATTTCAAAAAAATATCTATTGACCATTTTAAATCTGCCCAAGATATAGCTCACGAGGTTTTGAAGATTTGAAATCTTTCCGAATCTTTATAAATTTTTATAAATCTTTATTAATCTTTCAAGTTATATAAAATGAAAACCATCGCAGTCGCAACTCTGGGTTGTAAAACAAACCAATACGAAACAGAAGCAGTTTTAAGTCAATTTATTAAGTCTGGATACAAGCTTGTTGATTTTTCTCAATCTGCAGACATCTATTTAATAAATACTTGCTGTGTTACAAACAGAGCTGAATATAAATCCCGCTATCTTGTTAGAAAAGCTATTGCACAGAAAAAATCTGACACTAAAATTGTTGTGGCTGGCTGTTATGTTGAAAATGAACCTGATTTTTTTTCACAGCTTAATAATAGTATTCTAACTTTTACAAATAATGAAAAAGGTCAAATATTTGATTGTATAGTAAATAATAGCATTAAGGATAAAACCATAAATTTATCCAACGAGTTTGTAGAACTAACCACAGATAAATTTTATCTTCATACTCGTGTGCCACTTAAGGTGCAAGATGGATGTGATTTTTTTTGCTCATATTGCATTTTACCTTATGTAAGGAGAAAACCGAGAAGTAGGAAACCAGAAAATGTTATCACACAGGTTAAAAAATTAGTAAAAAATGGTGTAAAAGAAATTGTATTAACAGGCATAAATCTTGGGCTTTATGGTCGGGAATTTAACGAATATTCTCTCATTGATTTGATAGAAGATTTAAGTTCTAAAACTGATATTCAAAGAATTAGATTGAGCTCTATTGAGCCAATGTTCTTTAGTGATAGGTTGATTAAATATATTGCAAATAATGAGAAAATCTGTCATCATTTTCATATTCCGCTTCAAAGTGGGTCAGATAAAGTTTTAAAAAATATGAATCGTTGCTATACTGCAGACGATTTTCAGAAAATTATTTATAATATAAAGTATGAAATCCCTGATGCTGCTATCGGCTGCGATGTTATTGTCGGATTTCCTGGCGAGACTGACAAAGAGTTTGAGAAAACATTTGCATTTCTTGACAGATTGGATATTAGTTATTTACATATCTTTCGTTATTCACCCCGTGAAATAAAATCAGAGATTTTAATGCGAAGCATTATTTCACAGGATGCACCTCGTCTAAAAACTGCAGCTGTTGAAATGAAATGTGAAATTAATGGTGTTAAGAAAAGGAATCGTATGCATAGACTTTTAAAATTGAATGCCGCAAAGAAAAGGAAATATTTTAACTATCTCATTGAAAATCGGTTACCATTAAAGGCTGTATTAGAAAGCCAGGAAAATGGCTTGTGGACGGCGGTTTCAGACCACTATGTCAGAATTTATTTAAAAGATAAAAATGCTAAAAAAGGCGAATTGAAGAATTTAGTTGCCAGAAAAAATTATCAAAAAAATAATGGTCTTTTGGTTGAAAAATATAACTCAGAGAGAAAAACATAAGAAATGATAAAAGAATATAAAGGAAGACAAGAAACTAAATCAGGCGTTTTATGATTTGGGGATTTGGAGATTTAGAGATTTGGAGATCAACAAATCAACAAATTACCAAATCAACAAATAATAATTATGAATAGAGAAGTATTAAAGGAAAGAACAAAACAATTTGCATTGCGGATTATAAAAGTTGTGGAAGCCTTGCCCGAAACCGTTACAGGACGGGCAATTGGTAATCAATTAATTCGCTCCGGCACTTCTGTTGGCGCCAACTACCGCGCTGCGTGCAGAGGAAGATCTAAAACAGAGTTTAATTCTAAATTGCATATTGTATTGGAAGAAGCTGATGAAAGTTTATTTTGGTTGGAACTGATTATAGAAACAGAACTTTTACCGGAAAATAAAATTCAATCATTATTAAAAGAAGCAACCGAACTTACTGCAATATTTGCAAAATCCTATCAAACAGCAAAGAAAAATAAATGATGAAATCACCCAATCACCAAATCCCCAAATCTCCAAATCAACAAATGCCGTTTTAGTAAAGAATAATTTTCTAAAAGGTTAAGACAGATGGAAAGCGAATATAAAGGAAAGAGAATGATAGAAAGAAAATACAAGAAACAGACTCAAGAACAGCTTTTTTTTATTAAGAAAGTTTACATTCAAAAGCATAGAAATAGGAAGAAACTTAATCAATATTTTACACCTGAATTTGTTATAGAAAAAGCATTTTCGCTTATTTCAGATCCAAAAATTGAGAATATAATAGACCCTGCAGTAGGTAATGGAATATTCCTTAAAATTGCTACTAAAAAATGGAGGAACGCAAAATTATTTGGGGTAGATATAGACAAAGAAATCATAGATGAACTCAAAAAATCTAATTTTCGGAATGCTTCTATCGTCTATGGTAATGCCCTTATACAAAAAACATGGCAAAATTATGAACTTCAAAACATTATCTCAAAAGATGGATTTAATCTTGTTGTTGGTAATCCCCCTTTTAGTAGTTGGTTTCATCGTATAGAATCTAAAGAAATATTATGTAATTATGAATTAGCAAAAAATAATGGAAAATTAAGAAGGAGTCAAGCAATTGAAATCTTATTTCTCGAAATTTTCATAAGAATAGCCAGAGGTGGAGGTTTCATTGTAATTATCCTTCCCGATGGCATTTTATCCAATCCTCAGTATAAATATGTAAGAGAATTTATTTTAAAAAATACAAAAGTTTTACACATTATTAATCTACCAAGAAATGTATTTGACAAAACATCTGCAAAGACAAGCATTCTTATTTTGAAAAAGACTATCAGAAATAATCCTCATTATTTTACAAAATTATATGATTTAGAAAAAGCAGGGAAGGTAAACCATACATTAAAAGTTGAAAGTAAAAATTTTATAAAACGGATGGACTACCATTATTACAATAACTTACAAAAAAGTTCACTTCAAGAGTTGATAAATAATGGGGTAAAATTTAAACAGTTAAAGAACTTTATAGTTTATTGTAAAACAGGGAAAACTCTTTACGGAGAAGAAAGAGAATTTTCTGACAGAGGTTTAAGATTTCTTCATGCTACAAATATCACTGAGATTGGCATTAACTATAAAAGGGATGAAAAATTTATTGCTCCTTCAAGCAATATGAATTTTCCAAATGCTTATGCAAAAGTGGGGGATATTCTATTTGTGAGAGTAGGCGTTGGATGTGCTGGTAAAGTTGCCATTGTAAATAATAAAGAAGATGAAGGTATAGCAACTGATTATATTCACATCTTTCGAGTAAAAAATCTCAATCCCCATTTTCTTACTATATATCTAAAAACAAAATATGGTAAGGATTATATTGAGTTGTTAAAGCATGGAGTAGGAACAGTAAGTATAAATAAAACAGACCTTTTATCTATTCCTATTCCTGTTGTTTCCAGAGAAATTCGGAAAGAAATAGGCGATAAATATGAAGAAATTTTGAGAGAATATAGATTTAATGTTCTCAACGGAAGAGATTTATCTATGTGTAAAATAATGACTGAGAATTTAATAATTAATTTGGAAAAGATATTACAAGGATCCTCCCGATGAAAAATAAAATAAAAGAGAAACTAAAAGAGTTTTGTTTAGAATGCAAAGATTATATGAATAGCAAGAAACTTGCAGCCATAGCAGGAAAATATAATATTGAGCTTTCAACAAGAACACTCTCTGATGTTATTGAAAAACATGTAATTAGTTTTGCCATTGACTTTTTTGGAGAAGAGAATATAAAATATGGCAATTGGAGTGGATATGATGTAATTATTATTGATTTAGACGGAGAAAAAATCTATGTAAATATCAAAACTAATTTATCCAATCCACAAATTGAAGGCACTTGGCTATGCAGTGCTTCTGTAATTGAAAGGCTCCAAAAAAGAGGTATATTAGAATATCTTTATTGCACCAAATTTGAATATATTAAAGAAGATAATATCCTAAAATTTATTTCAGGTAAAGTTTCTGGTCCCATTTCAGCAATTAGATTGATATACTATACAAAGGGAGAAGAAACGGAATATAGAATTAGGAAAGAGTACAATGGAACTCATTGTCATATATTAAATGAGTATTATGAATAATTGAAACACAAAAAATTGTGTTATCTATAAGTTATGAAAGTTCCACATAAAATCTGGGAATGGGTTTGGGATACTTTAAATGAAATTTCAGATGAAGTTGGTATAGATAAGAATGGAAAATACTTATTGGCTTATGAAGGCTGGAGTTGGTTATGTGTAAGCAAGGTATTTGACCCCACAAAATCTGATGAAGACAACGAAGATGCTTATTATGAATTTGCAAAGGTGCAAAGTAGTGAAGTAATAGATGAATGGGTAGGAAGTTATAGAGATAGTTATTTTTTAATTGATTCTGGACATGAAAGCACAGGTCTTTATGGTGTAACCTGGGCTTTATTTAAAAAAAGTATTCAGGAGAATCTGGAACTATTATTTTGGCTGAAGGAAAAGTATAAGAGAATTCTAAATATTGATTTGTAAAAATAATCCAAATATCTCTTAAATAGATTTTATAAATACGAATAGGTGAAATCATGAAAAAAATTTTATTAATTATTTTTGTTCTCGCATTGGCATTTTCATTAAATGCTTTAGAATTCGGCAAGAACAAAGTCAAATATGAAGATATTGACTGGTCAGTAATGGAGACCACTCATTTTGATATTTATTTTGAAAAGAATTTAGATTTCATTGGGGAAACAACAGCGTTAATCATTGAAAATGCTTATTATAAATTGCAAGACCTATTTGAATATTCTATAGAAGATAGAGTTCCTGTAGTTATTTACAATTCTCAAAATGAGTTTCAACAGACAAATATTGTCTATCAACTAATTGATGAAGGAGTTGGAGGCTTTACAGAATTTATAAAAAATCGTGTTGTTGTTCCGTTTGATGGCTCATATAAACGGTTTGAGCTAACCGTAATTCATGAGCTTACACATGTTTTCTGTTATTATGCTCTTCAAGGAAGAGGTATTGAAAATTTTGCATCAGCAGTTTTTTTTGCGTTGCCCTTATGGCTTTCAGAAGGAATAGCTGAATTCTGCTCTATTCACGGTTCATTCTATAATGATATGTTTATGTTAGATTTGGTTATAAATGATGAGATTGTCCCTCTTGATGAAGTTTATGGATATTACGCATATAGGGAAGGGGAATCGTTCTTATTGTTTCTTGAATCACAATTTGGTAAAAGAGGAATTATTGAATTTCTTTATAATTTCAAGATATATAAAAGTATAAATGAGTCTGCAAAGAAAACATTCGGATATTCTATGGAAAGCCTTGAAGACCAATGGAGACTATTTTTAAAGAAAAAATATAGTAAATTTATCGTTAATAAAGAATTGCCTATAAAACAGTTTGAAAGAATTACTTATCATAAAAGTAGTGAAAACTCAATGAATACTAATCCAATTTTTTCTCCAGATGGAACCGACATTCTTTATATTTCTGATAAATCTTATAATATGAGTATTAATAAAATCTCTCCTCTTGGAATATATGAGAGTAAGAAACTGATTTCAAGTGGAGTTTCTGGCAGATTTGAGGATTTTCATTATATGAAAAATTCTATATCATATTTTCCGGATGGGGAAAAATTTGCTTTTGTTACAAAAACATCCAAAGGCGATGTTATCTCAATTTGCAGCTCACAAAATGGTAAAGAGGTGGATAGATTAAAGTTGGATTTTGATGCAATTTTTGAATTGGATGTCTCCCCTTCTGGTGATAAAATAGTGCTTGTAGGCTTGAAAGATGCTCAAAATGATTTGTATATCTACAATCTTAAAAGCAAAACTATTTCCCGTTTAACAGATGATTTTTTTGATGATAGATATCCAAGATGGTCACCCGATGGAAACCGAATCTGTTTTGCTTCAGAAAGGTTTGTAGATAAAGTTAGAGAAAAAACTGAAAATTCTTACATTTTTTCTAATCTCTTTTATAACATTTTTATTTATGATTTAGCTTCAGATAGCATCCTTGCAGTGACTAATCAAAATTATGATAATCAATATCCAATCTGGAGCCTGGATAATAAGTATATTATTTTCACATCCTATAAAGATAGTATAGCTAATGTTTATGCATATAATATGTCAAACGACAAATCAGGAGGATTTGCCCATATCACCAATGTTTTGAGTGGTTGTTTTTCTCCTGATATAACCGAAGAAAATGATTATCTTGTTTTTTCTGCATTTTATAAAAAAGGTTGGGACCTTTACCTCTATAGTAATCCGTTGGATAGCCTTGAGTTTTATGAATATTCTCCGTTAATGGAAACAGATAAGTTCTCATTCAAAAAATCTTTTGGCATTTCTGATTATAAACGGTTTTATAAAGCAAGTAAGCCAAGTTTTCCGAAAAAGAGAATTGTTTTTAATTCTGATTATTTGTCTAAAAAGGATAGTTTGGAATCTAAACCTGATACAACAAAAAAGAGAGAACCGAAAATTGAGGATTACCATCTTCTTTTTACTCCAGATCTTATTTATGGTGGACTGGGATATTCTACCGGTTATGGTCTATCCGCCCAGCTATGGATTGCTCTTAGTGATATTTTGGGCAATCACCATATTCAAATAATGACTGATGTAAATCGTTCCATAGATGAAAGTAACATAATTATTAATTATTATTATTTAAAAGAGAGGATTGATTTTGGGATTGGTTTTTTCCATCTAATTGATAATTACTATTATTATAATTGTTTTACAGATGGATATTATTTATATGATGGTTTAAAGAAAGAAAGAAATGTCGGAGTTCAGGCTTTAGTTAGCTATCCTCTTGATAAATTTAACCGTTTGGATTTTTATAATATGCTGAGATTCTGGAGTACTGAATGGTATAGTTGGTATAATAATGACTGGCACGAGGAGTCTGAATATAATGAAGAATCAACGATATATACATCCGCATTGTTTTTTGTTCACGATACAGCACTTTGGGGTTTGACAGGTCCAATTAAGGGTTCAAGAATGAGTATCGGGACAGAGAAGTCTTTCAGCAAAAAGTTAAATTATTTGAATTTTTATGGAGACTTTCGTAAGTATATTCCACTTTCCAGAAAGTATCAATTTGCTGCCCAACTCCAACTTGGTTCAAGCACAGGAAAGAACAAAGATGAATTTATTTTAGGTGGTTACTATAATTTAAGAGGATATCTGAATCATGAATATTATGGATATAATATGGCTGTTGGTAGTTTTGAATTTCGTTATCCATTTATAGAGGATTTAAAATTAGGATTTCCATTACCTATTTGGTTAAAGGATATTAGAGGAGCAGTTTTTACTGATATTGGAAATGTATGGGATGATTATGAGGATATTAAATCAACAAAGTTAGACGATATTAAAATGGGGTATGGATTCGGCACAAGAATGAATATGGGATATTTTGTATTAAAATTTGATTGGGCTTGGAGGTCAGATAAAGGATTCAGCGACCAACATCCATCCTTTTACTTCTCTTTGAATGCAGAGTTCTAAGATAATTAAGAATTATGATTTTTCCTCATTGAGATTTGAAAGAAGCGGAAGAATAAGAGATTATGGAACATACATATCCCGAAAAGAATCGGGACGCACCCGTCTGGGCGCCGAGCCTGAAAGGAAGATGAAAATAACACACCCCTAATTCTCCTCTGGAGAATTTTTCCCCTCTTATTAGAGGGGAATCAAATAAATCCCCTCGTGAGAGGGGTGGCATTCCGATATTATCGGAATGACGGGGTGTGTAAAAAAATAAGGAAAGGTGTGCTATTATGAAAAGAATATGTATTATTATAGTTTCAATTTTTGTATTATCAAATCTTTATGGCAAAACATTTATTAGAGAATATACTTATAATGCAAGTGAAGCTGACAGTAAAATTACCTCTCGTGCAATTGCTTTAGAACAGGTAAAAAGACTTTTATTAGAAGAGATTGGTGTGTATATTAGTTCTTCATTTGAAATGGAAACTATTGAAGTTAACGATAAAGTAAAAGAACTTACTGCTCAACAAATTGAAGTGCTTTCTGCCGGTATTACAGAAACAAAAATTATTGAAGAACAATGGAATGGAGAAACCTATTACATAAAAGCAGAAATAACAGCAGATAAAGTTGATGTTATTAAAAGATTAGATAAAATTATTGATGACAAAGAAAAAACAAAACAACTTGAAGAATCAAAACGCAAAACTGATGAAGCTCTTGCACAAATTGATAAACTAAAACAAGAATTAGAAAATATTCAATCAGAAAATGAAAAACTTGAATTGCAAAAAGAATATAATATAAGTAGCAACCAATTATCTGCAGAAGATTGGTTTCGAAAAGGATTGATTGCAAGTGAATTAGAAGACTATGAAAATGCTATTTTTTACTTCCAGAAAGTAATCAATATCAATCCAGAACATTTTCCTTCATATTACTATATGGGAATTGCATATGGAGAAAAAGGCAACTATGATAGAGCGATAGAATGCTATCAGAAGGCAATAAATATCCTTCCAATTTTTGTAGAGGCATACTATAATATGGGAAATGCTTATGCATTAAAAGGCAACTATGACAAAGAGATAGAATGCTATCAAAAGGCAATCAATATCAATCCAGAATATGCATATGCATACTATAATATGGGAAGTACTTATGGAAGAAAAGGAGATTATGACAAAGCAATAGAATGCTATCAGAAAGCCATCAATATCAATCCAGATTATGCAGAAGCATACTATAATATGGGAAATGCTTATGGATTCAAAGGCAACTACGATAAATCGATCAAATGCTTTAAGAAGGCAATCAATATTAATCCAGATTTAGCAGAAGCATATTACAATATGGGATATGCTTATGGATTCAAAGGCAACTATTATAAAGCGATAGAGTGCTATCAGAAGGCAATAAATATCAATCCAGATGATTCAAAGGTATACTATGTTATGGGAAATGCTTATGTATCAAAAGGCAACTACGATAAAGCGATAGAATGCTTTCAAAAGGCAATAAATATCAATCCAGATTATGCAGATGCATACTGTAATATGGGAGTTGCTTATAGAGAAAAAGGCAAATACGATAAAGCGATAGAATCCTTTCAGAAAGCAATTAATATTAATCCAGATTATGCAGGTTCATATTACAATATGGGAATTGCTTATGCATCAAAAAACAACTATGATAAAGCGATAGAATGCTGTAAAATTGCTGCTCGATTAGGTTTTAAAACAGCACAGGATTTTTTACGAAAGAATGGTATTTCTTGGTAGGTTATTATAAAAACAATTAGAGGAGTTATAATAAAAGAAGAAAAGAAAATTTGCTCTTATCCGGGTTGTAAATTTGAAATATTTGAAAAAGGTAAGTGCATTTTCCATTGTGAAAAAGATGACTGGTTTGAAGAATTTGAAATTGTGAATGACTTCAACGAGAAAGAAAAGGAGCGAAATTGGAAGAATAGCAAAGATAAAGTAAAAAAATTTTGGGAAGAAATAAGAAATAAAATAATTTCTAATCAAGCAGTTAATGAATATAATTTTATAGGTTTTGTTTTCCCGGAATTTGAAAAAACATTTCCTGTTTTATCCACCATTTCATTTAATGATATTGAAGAGATAATAACAAAAAATAATGAAAAAGTTTATAGATTGAAAAAGGGGGTTGGAGATATAAACTTTTGGAAAGCTGGTAAGGAGTTAGTTTTTGATAAAACAGTTAATTTTAATGAGTCCATATTTCAAGGCAGTGCTAATTTCAGTTATCTAACTTTTAAAGAGAAATTATTTTTTAATAACTCCGTTTTTCAGGATAAAGCTCATTTTAAATATTCTTTTTTTCATAATAGAGTTCATTTTTGGTATACATCTTTTAATAATGCAGTTTCTTTTAGTTATTCGAATTTTAAAAATGGTTGTCACTATAGTAATGCAACTTTTAAAAATATAGTTTGGTTCCATGAATTGATTTCTCAAAAAGATTTTTCTTTTGGTTCCTCAACTTTTGAAAATAGGGTTGATTTTTATAATTCAAGTTTGAAAGATAAAATTTCTTTTAAAAATTCAACCTTTCAAAGTATAGTCTCTTTTAGCCATTTAAATCAAAAAGAAATTACTACAAAAGATAAAAATATTCTTATTCTTTATCGCACTACATTTTATAAAAAATCTTATATTGATTTTAATAATTGTGAAATAAAATCTATAAAAATTGAAAATCTACAAAATTATTCTAATTTTGTTAAATTTACAAATATTAAAATATTGGAAAATCTTACTTTAAGAAATAGTAATCTTACAAAAATAGAGTTTCATAATTTAAATTTAACGGAATGTAAGACCGAAATAGAAAATGTTTCTTTTATTGGTCATTCTGGTTTTACCATCTTTAATAATGTAAAATGGGGTAAAAATATAAAGGGTAATCGAGATACATTTAGGCAACTCAAATATGTAAATGACAAACAGGGAAATATTATTGAAGCAAATAAATTTTATTCAATAGAAATGAAAAAATATAAGGAAGATTTAAAAGAAGAAAGTTGTAAAACCCATTGTCAGGATAAAATCGTCTTTTTTATAAATGAAAAAGTATCTAATTTCTCCCAAAGTTGGTTACGACCTCTAATTTGGTTTTTTATTGTTGGTCTATTTTTTTTCTTATTATCATATATTGATAAAATCAATTCAGTTACTTATACAAATATATCCTTAAAAAACATAGGATATAATATTAATGAATTTTTTAAATTTATTAATCCGTTTAAAACCGTAAATAATAATGATTTTTCTGTATGGTGGTTGTTAAATAAAATACTTTCTGTTTATATAATATATCAATTTATTGTATCATTAAGAAAGCAAACAAGAAGAAAGTAAAATTTTTGTGTGCTTTTTTGAAAAATAAAAATAAGTACTTCATTATATGAAAAAATTCATTTTATTTATCTTACCAACCATTTTATTATTATCTTGCAGCCAAACATCATTTGTAACATCATCAAACAATTATTTGAAAAAGGCTGAATACAATTTTAGGTATAGAAATCTATCAAAAGCAAAAAATTATGCAGAGAAATTTATTGAAAAAGAACCAGATAATTTTAATGGATATGAAACTTTTTTGAAAATATGTTTAAAAGAAGGGATTGAGCCAAAAAATATAAAAAATTATGAACAAAAGTATTTAAAACTTATCAAACAGAAAAACTTATCCGATAGCCTTCGTTTACAAGTAAAATACATCTTTGAAACTGCACAAGAGAATGAGCAGTCTGAAGCGATTTTAGATACAATTATTACAAAATATCCCACTTCCAATATTGCAAATCAGTCAGCACAGGAAAAAGCTTTTGAATATGCAGTTATGCGAGATGATTCATTGCGAGCAGAAGGTTTAATTAAATTTTTACAAAAGTATGAAAAAAATAAATGGTCTGCTCTTGGTTGGAGATATTTGCTTTATTCTTACGAAAACCTTAGCAGAAAAGATAAAGTTGATTCTGTGCTTTCTTATATTGAGTCAAAATATCCAGATTCACCCAAAATGATAAATATGGTTGCGCGATATTATCTTGATTTAAGCAAGAAATTAGTCCATTATGAAGCCAAAATGAAAAATGTAATTGAACAGGTTGAAAATTCTGAAGATAAGCCATTATTTGAGTTTTGGGGTAAGAAGAGTAAAACAGAAAGACTCGCAGAATATCGTTTTACACTTTCGCAAATTCTTTTTGAAAATGAGAAATACGATGAAGTATTAGAAGAATTAGCAAAAGTTGATAAAAATGAGTTATCAGCAAAATATTACTATTTAAAGGGTAAATCAGAAAAAGCGATTGAACAAAAGGCTCTGGCATTTGAGGATTTACTCACAGCAGTAAAAATGGGTGATGAGCGGAATCGGTGGACACCAAAAGCCGATTCAGTCCTTCGTGAAGTTTATAAGGAATTTTCTGAAGATGGAAATGAATTTGATAAATTTGCAAGAATTTGGGGTAAATTCAATGGTTCTATTTTCACAGATGTCACCGAAAAAGCTGGACTTTCAGAATATAAAAAATCAAGGATTGGTTGGGGAGATTATAACAATGATGGGTATGACGACATTTTATTAAATGGAAACACGCTTTTGAGAAATAATCAAGATGGAACTTTTACAGGTGTGAGTAAAGAATCTGGAATTTCTATTGGAAATACAAATGGTGGAATCTGGGCGGATTTTGACAGAGATGGAAACCTCGATTTTTTTGCAACTTCATCAAGCACAGAAAAGGATGATATTTTATTTAGAAATTTAGGTGATGGGACTTTTCAAGATATCACTTCAGATACACCTCTTGCAGATACATTACAGACCGAAGGTGCTGCCTGGGGCGATATTGATGGAGACCTTTTTCCCGACTTGTATTTAGCAAATTATGAACGATGGGAGGTTCTTGAAAATGAGCCAGACTTTTTATTTCACAATGAAGGGAAGGGTAAATTTTCTGATGTGACAGAATCCCAAAAGATTATCCCACCATTTAAGGAAAATCAAGCTGGTAGAGGAGTTAATTGGGGAGATTATGATAATGACGGTTTTCTTGATATTTTTGTTTCAAATTACAGATTAGACCGTAATTTTCTTTGGAAAAATCAAAGTGGTAAAGGATTCGAAAATGTCGCTGAACAAGTTGGAGTTGAGGGAAATTATGTTGATGAATGGTTTGGGCATACGATTGGTTCTGAATGGGGAGATTTTGACAATGACGGAGATTTAGATTTGATTTCTGCAAATTTAGCTCATCCAAGATATATAGAATTTTCCGATATGACAATGCTTCTGGCAAATGATTTGAAACATGAGAAATTTTCAAACATTAGAGAATCAGCAGGCATAACTTACGACGAATGTCATAGCGACCCATCCTGGGGTGATGTGAATGCTGATGGCTGTCTTGACCTTTTTATTACTTCAATTTATCCCAATCGTAGAAGCTATCTATACCTGAATAATAGTGACAAGACTTTCACTGATATAACATATTTTGCTGGAGTTAGAACATTCAATTCCTGGGGAGCTGCATTTTCGGATTATGACAATGATGGAGATTTAGACTTGCTCGTATGCAGTGGCGAAGGAATTCATCTTTTCAGAAATGAAAGTGAAGGGCAAAACTGGTTAGAAATTCAAGTTTTGGATAAGAATGGAAATACTCCAATTATTGGTACACGAGTTGAAATAATTCAAAATAAGTTTAAACAAATTAGAGAGGTTCAAGGTGGAAAAGGGACAACAAATCAGCATAGTCAGACTTTATATTTTGGTTTTCCAAGTAAGGATAATGTTGATATAAAAGTTAAATATTTGGACGGGAAAGCGAGAGAATTAAAAGATAAAAAATTAAATCAAATTTTAAAAATTATGTATGAATAAAATATCAGAGAACAAATTAATATCTTTATTCCTACAGAGTCTATGATGTAGGTAAAAGAAAATATATAACTAAATAGAGGTTCTAATGAATATCAAAAAATTTGTTTTATTTATTATGCTAATTTTTCTTATCCTAATCAGCTGTAGTAAATCAACTGAACCAGATAAACATTCATCAAATATTATTGGTTATGTATATGATGCAGAGGGAATTCCAGTACCTGATGTGGCAATCCTTCCAGAATATTATCTTGAATTGTCTGATTCTATTATTAAAAAGATGAATTATAATAGGGTTATTGATAGTGTTGATACAATACCATCATTTGAAACACAACTATATGGAAATTATCCAAATCCATTTTTTTCATGTACAACTATTGCTTTTCGAATTGGAAGTCATTCTCACTGTTGTTTTTATATCTCTGAGTTTAAAAATAAAACTGATACTGTAATAATTTTTATTGATGAAGAATTGCATTCTGGTATCCATCAAGTATGTTGGAATGGTAAAAACTCAGATGGAAAGTATGTGGAAAATGGAATTTATACTGTTTATCTTCAAACACAGGAAGTAATTGACTCATGTTATGTATTTTACTTAAAAGAGTATGATTCGTCAACAGATTATGATGAGTATGATTACAAAACATTTTCTAATGAAGATGGAGAATTTAATATTTCTCAGTTCGATATGCCCTTTGAATGTTATGTTCCACATTTAGATTTAGAGGGGAATTTAATTGATACTTTATATGTAAGTAGATATGTAAAATTTTGGGCTTTTTCTGATTACCACATCCCTGTGTTTGTGGATAGTGTTTATGTTGATCCAGAAAACGGTGCAAATATTGAATTTCAATTTGAAGATTAATTTAGTTTAATTTAAGTAAGTAAGTTTTTTAGTGTGAGACATTGTCGTCACGGAATGGTCCGTGACGACTCAGGGAACGGAAAAAGGGAGCTGTCAGGGATCATTTCCTCTGACAGTCATTCATTCATTTGTGTCATGGTGTGGACCATGACACCCCAGAAGATGAAGAAAATAATTGTAATCTGCGGTCCGACAGCTGTTGGAAAAACAGAGCTTTCAATAAAACTGGCAAAAAAATTTCCTTTGGAAATTATCTCTGTTGATTCAAGGCAAATCTATAAATATATGGATATTGGAACTGCAAAACCTAAACCACTAATTCTTTCTGAAATACCACATCATCTTATTGATATTAAAAATCCAGATGAGAAATACACAGCAGGGGATTTTACAAGAGATGCTGATAGAATTATATCTGAAATATATGAGCGAGGAAAAATCCCTTTTATTGTTGGCGGTACAGGTTTTTATATCAAATCACTTTTATATGGATTATGTAGAACTCCAAAAATTCCACTAAATATCAGAATGGATTTACAAAAACAGGTAAAGAAGAAAGGTTCACAATATTATTATGAAAAATTGAAAATAATTGACCCAATTGTAGCAGAAAAAATTCATCCTAATGATTCAAAAAGAATAATTCGGGCACTTGAAATTTATCAATTTACGGGCAAACCATTATCCAAATTTTGGAAGGAATTTGAATTAAGCAAAAGATATAACCATTTTACGATTTATCTAACCGAAGATAGACAAATTTTATATAAAAGAATAAATGACCGGATTGATAAGATGATTTCTGATGGACTTCTTGATGAGACGAAAAATCTTATTAGAAAGGGTTTCACTGAAGAAAGCGTTGGGATGAATTCACTCGGATATAAAGAATTATTAAGTTATATTGATGGTAAATCAGATTGGGATACAACTGTAAATTTAATAAAACAACACATGAGGAATTATGCCAAAAGACAATTTACCTGGTTTGCAAAACAGGAAATAGATTTGACAATAAAGGCATCAAATCTTAACTTATTAAGTATAGAAGAAAAAATAGCAAAATTTTTAAAGAGTTAATTATGCATATTGCGATTGTAAATTCTTACAAAATCTTAGATAAAGAGTATAAAGCTGAACTGTATCAATTAATGCAAGAAAGAAAATCAAAGAATGTAACATTGAAGTTAAAGAAATTAGCTATAAATAATTTAATTGATGTAATTCTGCTCAAGGAAGAATCTCAAAAAATTGACCTTCCTATTAACGAACAGGAGGTTCAATACCAATTTATAGAGATACAAAATCAATATTCTTCACCTGATGAATTCTCTGAGCAGATGAAGAAGTATTCTTTAACAACTGACAAACTTATTGAGCATATTAGAAATAATATTCGCGTTAAACAATTTATTAAATCCCATTTTATTAATAAAGTCAAGATTGAACATAACAAAATATCTGAATATTATAAAGCCCATAAGCATGATTTCATAATTCCTGAAGAGATAAAAATTTGCCATATTTTGGTAAAAGATGATGACCTGAATTCCTTTCAAAAGATTGAAGAAATAAGCAAGAGATTATATAATAAGGATGATTTTTGTGAAACCGCAAAGGAGTATTCCGACTGCCCGAGTGGGAAAGATGGTGGTAATTTGGGTTATATTCAACGAGGGAAAATTCTAAAAGAACTTGAGGATGTTGCCTTTTCTCTACCAATTGGGCAAATTACAGGTCCTATCAAAACAAGGTTTGGCTATCATTTTATAAAAGTTATGGATAAAAAAAAATCACGAATTCCAGAATTTGAAGAAATAAAAGATACATTAAAAAAGCAATTGGAAAGAATAATAGGAGAATTGGAATTATTAAAACATATTAGAAAGCTAAGGGCAAAAGCTGATATAATAATTAACCACGAATATCTATGATAAAAAAAGTTATTTTAATTGTCCTTGATGGAGTTGGAGTTGGAGAACTTCCTGATGCAAATTTATACAATGATGAGGGCAGTAATACAATAGCAAATACTGCATCCAGATGTAACGGGTTATTCTTACCAAATCTTCAAAAATTAGGTTTGGGAAATATTACAAAAATAGTAGGTGTTAAAGAAGAAAATGCTCCTATTGGCAATTGGGGAAAAGCAGCAGAAATTTCAGCAGCAAAGGATAGCACTTCTGGTCACTGGGAAATTATGGGAATATCAACCTTAAAGCCATTTCCTATATATCCTGATGGATTTCCAAAACAAATTATTGATGAATTCATTCGTAAAACAGGGTGTAAAGGGATACTCGGCAATAAGGCAGATTCAGGCACAGTTATTATAAATGAGTTGGGAGAAGAGCATTTAAGAACAAAATATCCAATTATTTATACTTCTGCTGATAGCGTATTTCAGATAGCATGCCACGAAAATATTTATTCTGTAAAAGAGCTATACAAGATGTGTGAAATTGCAAGAAACGATATTTTGGTTGGAGGACATAAAGTCGGCAGAGTTATTGCCAGACCTTTCGTAGGAACAAAAAAGCTAAACTTTGTCCGCACACCACGACGAAAAGATTTCTCTGTTAGTCATCCAGAAAGAAGTGTATTAGATAGATTAAAAGAAAATGAACATAATGTTGTTGGAATAGGTAAAATTGGAGACCTTTTTAATTTTAATGGGCTTACTGATTCTATTCATACTCATCATAATGAAGAGGCAATGAAGGAAATTATATCTCAAATGAATCGTTTGGATGAAGGGTTGCTCTTTGCTAATTTGCCGGATTTTGATACGATGTGGGGGCATAGAAATAATTACTCTGCTTTTGCAAAAGGATTGGAAGAATTTGATAATTGGTTACCAAAACTTATAGAAATAATGCACAAAAATGATATTCTAATTATCACTGCTGACCACGGATGCGACCCAACTACAGAAAGCACCGACCATTCAAGAGAATATGTTCCAATTCTTGTTTATGGCCAATCTATAAAAAATGGTGTAGATATTGGAATCAGAAAAACTTTTGCTGATATAGGAGCAACAGTTTCAGAAATTTTTCAAGTTCCTTTGCCCAAAATTGGAAAGAGTTTTTGGAAGGATATTAAGAATTAAACTAGGTAATTGACTTATTTTCGGACCAAGCATAAAATTGGCTTGGTTATGAAGGAAAAAATTGAGAGAGCAATTTTGGGTATTGAATGTCCAAAATGTGGACATGATTGTCTTTATAAACTTGACGAT
>Ga0315547_1000144_pt1 | contig 80707 bp, 80 predicted proteins | sample SalMarSW160240MG_2_FD_202542 | JGI IMG/M metagenome (GOLD analysis project Ga0315547, IMG submission 202542) | Salt marsh sediment microbial communities from the Plum Island Ecosystem LTER, Massachusetts, United States - Salt Marsh Sediment SW1601-240 ...
CCACATACATTTTTTCTCCTTCGGTTTTATCTCTTTCTATCCCAACTCTCTTAACAGAATTATTTGTGGTTATTATTACATCAGCAAGCTTGTAAGAGAACCGCTCAAAAAAAACAACCATTTTATATAGAGGATTTTTCTTATTGAACTTTTCTATAAATAATTCTGGACAGAGGTCATGATGATCAAATACAATTTTGACTCCCAGCAACTTGAATGGAAGAAAAATAAGTACCAAAAAATCCGGAGGATTCGCGAGATGGACAATGTGAAAAGGCTTTTTTATATATATCTTAATTGCATAACGGAAAATTGAATAAGAAGATAGTAGATATTCAAGTAATAGTCCAAAAACACTAGCTCCTTCAAAGAAACTGATGTATTGAAAAATCTCTATGTTATATAGTTCTTTATGATTTTCTCTCTCTTTTTTTACATTGGGACAAATAACTGAGACATTAAATCCACTTTCTTCCAATGCCGTGGCTTCCAACCAAACCCTGGTATCCTGTGGGACCTGATTGTTTTCTACTACAAAAAGCACGTGATACCTATTACTCTTCTTATTTTTAGATTCCACGGTGGAAAAATAACATCTTTAAATCAAAAGTCAACATCATTTGAATGTGAGAGGTCCACTGAAGCAAATAATCTCTGGGGAAAGTTAGAAATATACAAAAATATTTATTCTTACAGAGTACACCCAGGAGAAGGGTAAAATTTGCCATTATTCAAGAAAGTACTCCAATTATCCAGAAGGATTGACAAACCCAAAAAATAGCATAGTGTTTTTATCGATGAAAAAAAATTGATCAATTTAGGTGTACATAAAGTATTTTTATACGGAATTGATGGTGCTACATGGGATATTTTAGACCCTCTTTTAAATCAAGGAAAATTACCCAATCTGAAATGTATAATTGAAACCGGAGTGAGAGGGGTTCTAAAATCCATTGATCCTCCTGTCTCGCCAATGGTCTGGACATATATAGCAACAGGTAAACTACCTGAAAAACATGGAGTTAAAGATTTCATTGTAACCTCTAAATCAGTAAAAACAAAACGCATCTGGAATATACTTCAAGAAAATGGATGGAAAGTTGGTCTAATGGACTATCTCGTTACCTGGCCTCCTGACAGAGTAAATGGGTTTTGCATCCCCTCACATTTTGCTCACGGAGCAGAAACCTATCCGGAAAACCTTTCCTGGATTAATAAGCTGTTAATAGAATACAAAGGGGAAGAAAATTTTAGTATTAAAGAATATTCAACTTATTTTGCCAAACTATTAAAATATGGAGTCTCCTTGAAAACCATACGCCATAGTGCATCCTTTCATCTAAATAATAAATTACGAAAATTGTCATTCTATGATTATTTTTATCCTGTTAGAAAAATTAAAATAGATGTACGTACTGATATTTTAAAAAATCTTTATAAAAGATTTCGGGTGGATTTTTTAGCCTATATTACAAACCTGGTAGACGCTACATCTCATAATTACTGGAAATTTTATCAGCCTGAAAAATTCCAAAATAACAAAATCGATAAAAATATGTTACATTTTGGTTTTTACAGTTCCTCTAAATATATACTTTGGGACTTATGAGGCTATTCTTCAAGGTGTTGGCAAAACAAAAGAGTTAGCAATCATAACAATCTTTGCTGCTATAATTTACCTAATAGGAGTTCCTATAGCAATAAAATATCTTGGAATTGCAGGAGTTGCACTTATGTTCGTTTTACTTTATATGATATTAGGTATAATTTGTTCAAGAGTTGTTAAAAGACTAAATATTCCTATTCAGTCTACTTTTATTTTAGGTAGGGCGTTAAAACGCTCAAAGAGATCATAAAGAGCTAAAACGATCCTTTAGTGATGTTTAATTTTTTTGAAAAGTGAGCAATGGTAAATTACTAGCAAAATCTTTTAATTGCTTCATTCTAGCATTACACATATCGTCAATTAGCAAGTTGAAGGGTTGACAGGATATTATTTTTGATATAATTACATTAATGAGAAAAATTGTAAGACTTGTTCAGCGAAGGCAGGATAGATGAGAATTCTACCAAGTTAGCAAATTATATATATTAAGTTAAATAATTGAATGGTTTTAGTATGTTTTAGGAGAAACTGGATGTTAAGGAAACTATTATTTATATTTTTTCATAATCTATATGATTCGAGATTCTATAAAACTTACAAAATGCTTCAACAAAGTCAATGGAAGGATTATGATGATTTAAAAAAAGAACAAGAAGTGCAGTTAAGGAAGATATTGGAATATTCCTATAATAATGTCCCTTATTATCATGACTTGTTTAGGTTGTTGAAACTACACCCGAGGGATATTAAAAAATTTGAAGATCTGGAAAAACTTCCGATATTAACTAAGGAAATAGTGAAAAGAAATTGGTCAAGTTTTATTCCTGCCAATTTGGACAAGATGAAGTATATCAATCGTGCTACGGGAGGAAGTACTGGAACACCCTTAAAGTACAGGATAACTAAGTTTGAAAGAGTATTGCATTGGGCGACTATCTATAATACTTGGGGTTGTGGTGGCTATGAGTTAGGAGACAAAGTGCTAATATTTGGAGGTGGTAGCCTTGTGCCGGATAAGAATGCAAAATGGGCAAAATTTATCTATAAGCTGTTAAGGAACTTCATATATCTCTCTTCGTTTGATATGGATGAGAAGGATATGAAAAAGTATGTTAATATTATAAATAGATTTAAGCCGAAAATAGGATATGGATATCCTAGCTCCTGGGATTTACTCGCAAAATTTATAAAATTGCACAATTTGAAAATCTTCAGCCCTAGTGCCATATTTACCACATCAGAGAAACTCTATCCTCCTATAAGAGAGGAAATCGAAGAAGTTTTCAGGTGTAAGGTCATGGATGCTTATGGCTTAAACGATGGTGGAATTAGTGCTTACGAATGTTCTAAACATTCGGGATTACATATAAATACTGAAAGAAGTATTTTGGAGGTTGTAGATAAAAAGGGGAACCAGTTAAAGAATGGTAAAGGACGAATTTTAGCAACAAGCCTTTATAACTATGTAATGCCTTTTATAAGATATGAGACCGGAGATATAGGATATATCATAGATGATATGTGTACTTGTGGAAGAGGGCATAAATTATTGAAAGATTTGATTGGAAGAAGTGTGGATGTTTTTATTACCCCAGAGGGGAAAAATGTCCATGGTTGGTTCTTCTTGTTTATCTTTTGGAAACATTGTAAAGGAATAAAGGAATATCAAGTTATTCAAGAAACATTAGATAAAATAGTTATAGAGATTGTTAAAGATGAGAAATTCGAGGAGATACAACTAGATGAAATCAGTAAAATTGTGAGGGAGAAAAGTGAAGGATGGAATATTGAATATAAGTTTGTTGACAAGATTGAAAGAACAGGAGCCGGAAAATATAAGTTTATTATAAATAAAATTAGATAAAACAATAATGCGTCTAAATATATATGCAGTAGGAGACATAATGCTTGGTGAGCATCACCTTAGTTACACATTTGGGGTAAAAAGGGTTATTGAAAATAAAGGCGTAAATTATCTTATTAAGGATGTAAGAGATATTTTTAGAAATGGAGATATAGTTTTCGGAAATTTAGAAGCACCAATATCAGTTGCGACTTCTGCATCTGAGCCAAAAGCAAATTTTTTTAGAGCTAATCCAAGCGTAGTAGAAGGACTGAAGTATGCAAATTTTAATGTTCTTTCAGTAGCAAATAACCATATTATGGAACACGGAACAGATGCTTTTTTAACAACTGTTAAATTACTTAGAGAAAATGAAATTATACCAGTTGGAATTAAAAATAAAATAGAAGTTATAAAAAAGAAAGGGGTTAAGATAGCTATTATAGCATACTCATTTATTGAAGACTTTATAGATAATTGTTTATATAACAAAGTTAGCACAGAGGAAAAAATTCTCAATGATATAGAAAAAGTAAAAGATATAGTAGATTTAATCATATTATCTTTGCATTGGGGACAAGAGTTCGTTCCTTTTCCATCGCCCAAACAGATTGAGATTGGACGAAGACTTATAGATGCTGGAGCCGACATTATTTTAGGAGTTCATCCCCATGTAATTCAGAGTTATGAAATGTATAATGGAAAGCCGATAATCTACAGTTTGGGAAATTTTATTTTTGACCAATCGTATATAAAAAGAACAAGAAAAAGCATTATTGCAAAAATTGTAATTGATATGAATACAAGGAAGACCATAGTTAATACTATTCCAATTATGTTAAATTGCAGAGAATACTATCCTCAGATAAACACAGAATACCATGGTAATGAGATATTGAAGTGCGTTGATTTAGTAAGAAGAAAAATCGAAAATAAGTCTTTAGCTAATTATCGCTCAACTATAGGAAATTACTCTGAATTAGCTAGAAAGTATAGTATGATCTCTAAAATCGATATGAGATTGCATCTCTTGAGGAATATACCTCGTTATCCAATTGATCATTTGATTTATCTTGTAAAAAATTATCTTCAGAAAACTAAAAGAGGATCCCATTAAATTATTAATTAGTAATGGGCTTTCAGATAGCTCTTTGAAATACCATGTTTCACCGATTACCAGATTGAAAGAAATCGAGAATATCTTTATAGTAAGAGATAGAGAGTGGAATGCTCCCCATTTGACTTGGACACGGATATTTGTTATACGATGAGGGTTAAAAAGGAGTGGAAACAATGGGGCGCAAGATTTGGACATTAGAAGAGAAATTGAGCATTGTATTGGCGATGCTCAAGGGTGACACACCGGTGACTGAGATTTGCCATCGTCATCAGGTGAGTGCGAATCAGGTATATCGGTGGCGTGATCAGTTTTTGGAGGGTGCGAAGGAAGTATTACATGATGGCAGGAAGAAAAAAGCACATGGTTCCTTGGTGGACGAGAATCGTCGATTAAAGGAGTTGATAGGAAGTCAATCCTTAATAATTGACGCCCAAAAAAAGCTTTTGGGGAAGTAGGTACTGAGGAGAAGCAGATCATGGTAGATAAGCTTGTTGATGAGCATGGATTAAATCGAAGTGAAGGTTTACAAGCGATTGGTTTGGCACGTAGTACGTACTATTATCGGTCAAAGTCATCACATCGTAAGGGGTCATTTGATCCTGCGTTGTGTGAAGCGATTCAGGCTATCCACAAACGGGCATCTGTGTATGGGTATCGAAAGATGTGGGCAACGCTTCGTGCTTTGGGTTGGCAAGTAAATCATAAGAGGGTGTTGCGCTATATGCGTCATTTGGGTTTATTACAGCCGCGTAAGACAAAAGGACAGACCTTTACGCGTCCTGAACTGGTTGAGCCTGTATTTTCGAACACGTATTGGGAGATGGATTTGACCTATGTCTGGTGTGGTGATCAACAGGGTTATTTATTTGCGTTGATAGATGGATATGATAAGGAAATTCCTGGTGATTATTTTGGCGAACGTTGTAGGTCGGATGAAGCGGTTGGTATATTGAAACAAGCATTATTAAAGCGTTTTGGTGGTCGTTTCCCTGCTGGGCATCGGTTGGTCTTACGGGTTAATCGTGGACCGCCGAAGTATTGGGGAATCTATACTAGCCTAGGAGTCTTACAGAGCGTGGCATGAGACCGAACGGGTTCATCAGAGTCTCAACTACCAAACACCGAGAGCTGTGTACGAGGGCTCGGAAGAGAAAGAGCTTGACAATGAGGCAGAAAAGTGTAACTTATATAAGCCCTCTTTTTGTCCAAAACAATTGGGTGCACTGCAAATTGTATATCAATACTCACACTAAGTTACACTTAGCATTAGATTGTTTCGTCTATTTTTTATGTGATTATAGTGCAGAAAGTATTCGTAAGAAGTTATCTGAAATCAATAAAGGAGATTATTATGAAAAGATACATTATCATCTCATTCATTTTTCTTAAGTTCTCACTCTCTGCTTTTGAATATAATCTTCCTTTTGGGATGAACTCATCTATTAATAAATGGTGGCCTAATCCTTTCTCGGATTCTACTCCACCTTCTCATTTAGATTATAAGGCTGAATATAAGTCATATCTTGATTCAGGGGTTGTACTTGGATTGGGCTGGTGGAGGGCACAGAATAGGTTCACCTGGCCTACGGTACAACCGAATGATACCGTATGGCAATGGGAGGATGCAGATTCCCTGGTAAAATGGACACAAGAGAGGGGAATGCAAATAATTCCAGTGTTCGGGTATACGGCAAGCTGGGCACATCACTCCGCAATACCACACTCAGATTCAATATATTGGCCCCTTTATCCCCCGGATCCTTCCCGCTGGGATGATTACAAGGAGTATGTAAGGAAACTCGTTGAGAGGTATGATGGAGATGGAGTGGATGATTTTGAGGGGCTCATCAATCCCATCAAGAACTGGGAATGTATGAATGAACCTTATGGTAAAGATTATTTTTTAGGCACGCATGGACAGTATGAAGAGATGTTTGAGAAATCTTATGAAGCAATGAATGAAGCGGATTCACAGGCAAGAATACTGGGGCCATGCATAAAGAGCGTTGAGGTATGGAATAATTCTAATTGGGGACCTAATATAAGATGGGTATATTATGATACAGTAGGTGATTCTATAGTAAAGGAAGTAAAACGTGACTGGCGTAATATAATCACAGATTTCATTGATAATGTAATTGATGTTGTTGATCCTACTCGTCTTGGAATATCCCACCATATTTATACCTTTAATGCTGATACAACATTTAAATTTTTAAAGGAGATAAGGGATATAGTCAACAATAAACTCAGTTCGGATACTCCTTTGTGGATAACAGAAATTGGATATCGATGGACCAACTTGATAAGTATAGATGGAGAGTTTCTTTATCAACCTGATTTATCTGGAAATTTTATTATTGAAGACCACTTATGGTTTGGTGTTGGATACCACAATGTTCCTGTTAAAGATACAGTCCTAGAAGTAGGAGAATCAATCTGGGTCCCTAAGGATATTAACAACCCAAAGAATATGGAATTAGTAAAATATCCAGGGGATACAATCAAGAATACTAATGGTCAGGTTATACTGGCTCCTAATGATAATTTAGATGTAAAACATCGCTTTATTAGAGATGTTGTTAATCCCAACCCACAATATGATATGCTTACAGCAACACCAGAGATACAAGCGAAGAATTACGCAAAACTGTTTGATAGTCTTTTCAACAATCCTTCTCTACTAGAAAGTATAAATATACTATTTTTCTGCCTTGATAAAAATTTACGTCATAAAGGTCCTATTTTAACAACTAATAAAGGATGCAAACAATTAATCAGGGATCATTACTTTTCTACATTGTCCCTTATTATAGATTCTGTAGCTTCCCCTCTCCCTGCCTATGATATAATCCTTAATAAGACAAAAAAATTTGATCAATAATGATTATTTGAAGGAAAAAGATAGAACCACATATAGAAAAATAAGGTAAATAAGAGTAGTATCAACTAAATAGTGCGGATATTACTTCTTCTAATCGTTCAAGATTATATATTTTCTGTAAAGGCAGCATTCTCTCCTTCAAAGATGCGTAATAATCGTTATCCTGAAGTAGAGATACTACCCTAAGTAATTCATCCAGAGAATTCTCTTTTAATAAAATATTTGGATCTACCATTCTAATCACACTTCCGCTTTCTCCTAAAGTGTTAGTTATAAGGGGAATGTTTGTAGCAATTGCTAAATAAAGAGTATTTGGAGAATTCCAATAGGAATAAACGATTTTGTCGTTTAGAACATAATATAAGGCGTCAACCCTGGGTAATATTAGATAAATATTCTCTACCCACCCAAGGAATTCCACGTTTTCGAGTTTAGCAGAGACTTTTCTCAAATAATCCTCTTCTGCTCCTCTTCCTGCTATTACTATAGATATTTCCTTATTCTCCTCGGCCAATTCCAGCAAAAGGTCCAATCTTCTAGTTTTAGCCAGGTTTCCAAAGTAACCAATTGTAAACCGCTTTTCACTCTTTTGTACTTGTTGGAAAGAGTTTTTTCTATTTAAGTCAATAGGACCAAACCAGTTTCCTAAGATGTATATCCTTTTGCGATAATATTTTCTGTAATATTGACTCCTGATTTCATTAACAGTGATAAGTTTATTTACATATTTGAGAAAAAGAACTTCAGAGTATTTCAAAAAATATCTAATAAAAGGTGAATACTTCTCAAACTCCATAAGATAATAAATCTCGTGAGCATCATATATAAGTGGTATATGTGATATTAATTTTAACAATATACCTAACAATAGATTGGGATAATCGTGAAGCCACAATAAATCGTATTGACTACGTATCCTCCAGAAGTATATCAATACTCTAATATAAAATTTGAAGAGATATTTAACTTGCTCGACACCTAACTGTTGTTCCGAACGAATCTTAAATCTCTTTATGTATATTCCCTCAATATTTTCTTCTTCTGGTAAATCACTATCCCTACCCCTATCCCAGCAAAGTATACTAACATCATTTTTCTTTTTAATCAAAATTCTCGCTTCCTTCATAACTCTCATATCCGGATTAAAAGCATTATCAAGAATCATTAGTATTTTCAAAGAGCCCTCCTGTCCTTTGATCCATGATATTACATTCCGATTTATGCACTCGAAAATATTCTGTTAAGGCATATAACATCCAGGCTTCTGCCCACCGGATATAAGGAAATTTAACCTTCCATTTCATTGGTCCTATCTTTTCAATCCTGTAATAGAAATAGCCGGTGGTGTCTTGAAATTCATTTAATGCATACTCAATAGTACTTTTTAAATAATATGGAACTCTTGAATCCCAACCTTTCATATTTGCCAGGGTAATTATTGCAACCGTAAGGCTATGAATATTTACGGGGTAGAAGGTAGAGGGGCGGAACTTTGGAATTCCATTAAGAAATAATTCATCTAGATAATGTTTGAAGCATTTCTTCAATGATTGATAAACTCTTTTCTCACGGTTGTTTTCCCAGATATGCTTTAGACTGAGTATCACAAAACCAGTATGAAAATGGTCTATTTTACCCATTACCTTTCCAGGATATCCGTAGTAATAAAAAGAACCGTTTGAATTCTGCTGTTTTAAGGTGTAATTGAGAGACTTTTGTGCCATTTCTAATTGTTTATTGTTTTTTGTTATACCATAGGTTCTTAACAAGTAATCAGTCACAAAGAGATTTGCATTGTGAACGTGTGACCAATCAAGTGGAGTATAACTAAAGCACAAATCATTTTCATCCACATAATCCACATTAAGTCCGGAGATAAAAAATTCATTGATTCTTTCTATTATATCGTATGCCCACTTTTCTTTTGTTAGCCGCCAGTATTTTAGGAATGCTTCTCCCACAATACTTGTAACCACAGAAGAAGGTGTGTATCGGGGTAAATATTTCTTTGACTGCCAGTGAAAGGGATATCCCCATCCAATTCCTCCAAAATTTTCGTTACCATTATTTACAAGCCATTGTAAAATCCTAACAGACTTATCAAGATAAGACTTCTGGCTATTTATTTGATAGAGATTTAAGTAAGAGGAAGCAAATAAACCCATACCTTTTGCATTTATTCTCTTTTTAACCGAAAGTAAATTCCTTAATTCTTCTGGGAATAATATATCAAAATAGTAAAATCCTCCCCGTAAAATTCTGGCAACAGGTGTGGTCTTTCCTTCCGTAAGCGTTTTACTTCCAGAGCGCACAGAGTAGAGAGCCAATTTATTCTCCCAGATGTCGAATGGGTCATACCCCTTGTAATCAGAATCCTCTATCCACCTTATGAGTTTTTTTGTCGCTTTTACTATTCTATCAGTCTCCATCATATTCCTCCTTTTCGTACTGAGAGACCAACCCAATCCAGAAAGCGCATATAGATAGAAAGGTTGCTGAGTTAAAGCTGTGTTCTATAATTTCATGAACAAAGTAACCAAATGAACCGGTAAATAATCCAAAATACAGGATTTTACCTAAAGAATCCTTGTTTTTCCAATATTTGACGAATAAATGTTTTAACCAGGTAAAGATAAAGCACACAAGAGCTAATAATACAAATAATCCGTTTTCGACCAGATAAAGCAAATAGACATTATGAGCAGTAAAACTAGTGCCTGCTCGTTCCTTAAAATTACCAGAGCCTACACCATAAATTATACTTATTGGATCATTTTTCAAAACATTCAATCCACTTTTCCAATAGTGGAACCGTCCGATGAGCGTTTCAAACTGTTCATAATATTTGAAGAAATATGGGAGTATTATTTGAATAACAAAAATAATCATAAGGAGTATTAACCCGGCTCCAATGATTCGAGTTTTGTTTGAATAAAGCAACAGCAATATTATCATTGATAAGAAGACCGCAACATATCCTCCTCTTGAAAAGGTATAAAAAATAGCAATTAGCAGGAGACCAGATATTAATAACATAACAAGTCGGTAAGGTTTTTCTTTACCAAACAGATACAATGCTAACGATAACATTAATATTTGCTGTAGATATAATGCGTAAGTATTATGATGTGCAAATAGACCCACTGCAACTTGGCCTGTGCCGATTGTTCCTGAAAGAAGTAATTTCAAGTAATCTCTTGTGCTTTCCCCTTCTTCTGAAAGGAATAGGAATTTGCCGGTATTACTCTGTATTATCCCCAAAATTGCAAAGAAGATACCAACAACGACCCAACTCAATAAGACTTTCCTTACTCCAAATTTCCGGACCATCACTATACTTACCATAAAGGATAACATAGGCACTATAGAATCCCTTATTATACTCAACATATGAGAAGGATCATCAGGGAGGTGCAAAGCAGCGGATATAATTCGCGAGAAAAGGAAGATAAAAAAAACAAACGCTACAGGCTCTTTCACTAAACGACGGAGATCAATTTGCATAATTTCCTTTAAATATAGTAATATAAGAAAGTAAATCATTAATTCTGTTGCAGAGAATGACACTGGCATAAAACCTTCCCCAATCCTTAAGGAAGTTCCAAAAGCCAGAATTAGAAAGATTAGCAGGAGTTTCTCATGCAGAAGTGCCAATGCTATCAAAGATATAAATAATATTCCTATAATAGTATAAAAAGGAGAAAGAGGAAGAGAGATTCCCGTGAAGGATAGAAAACAAAGAAGAACGATCAAACTTTTTCTATCTAAAGCAAACCGAAACTCTCTTCCAAAAGGCTGAAAGTCTTCATTCTTTATAAGGATTTTATTATGCACTTTAGATAGGGGTGTTTTTCTTTTAGGGTATTTCTAATAAGCTCCATTGAATTCTTCCACAGCATCTTTTATATAAAGCACAAGGAATGAAATTATAAACCCTAAAAAACCACCTATTACAGTATTCCACTTGACCCTTGGTTTAGAAGGAGATGAAGGGATGCCTGCCCAGTCTATGACTTTTACAAGGGGGCGTTGAGAAGTTATTTCGATCTTCTCATTCAATGCATTGAGATTTTTTACATAGAAATTAGCCATATTTGCACTCAGTTCAGGTGAATGAGTTTCAACTTTAACCCTTATCACACCTTCTAATTCACTAAAAGAGAATGCTGTTATTTTTTCAAGTAGTTCATATGCTTCTGCTTTATCCTTTAATCCCAGTGTTTCGACAATATTAAAGCGTTTGATAACTGCTTCAGTCTGATTACCACTTTTGAGAAGTGTTAATATTGTTTGAGAGGATATCTCTTGTCCCCTACCAAAACCCTGTGCCGCTGCAGCCATTAATCCTCCTGCAAGTCCTCCTCCCACTGCAGCTTCAGGAGCCAAAATAGTTACCTCTGCTGAATATATATCTGATAAAATAAGACTAACTACCATACTTAAAATGCCAGTTCCTACAGCACTTATGATAAGTATCCATTTCCACCCCCAACATTTCCTCCATAAAACAACAAGAAATAGTCCCTTCTCCTCTTTTATGGAATCAAACAATTTAATACCTCCTTTTTAAAAATATATATCTCATTTTCTCATTAATATACTGCTACCACTTTAAATTTTAAATATAACGCCTTTCCCTTTAATGTCAAGTTATTATAATCCATGAAGAATTCCAAGTTAAATTCTCGAAACGAATCTATTTATTACATACTTTTCCCAAATTTTATGTATTCTTTTTCTCTCCCTTTCTTCATAAAATTTTAATGGGATAAGTAGTAAAGGGTATATCAAAATAATGATACCTTTTAATCCAATGTTGAGCCATATATTTCCCGTCTCTATATGAATGCCAACAAAATAAAGCAAATATCCAACCATTAAACATTTACCTATACGTTTCCATTCATACTCTATTTTATACAATATTCGGTTTAGAGGATATTTGGATACGGCAACTAAGAGGTATGATAAAAACGTAGCATAGGCAGCTCCAATCATTCCTAATCGAGGAACCAGGAGCCAGTTTAGATATAGATTAAATATTGCGGCAGCGATGAATGCTATAGCACTGAGATGCGTTTTTCTCTTTATTGGTATGCCTACATCTAATATTCTTGCTATTCCCAAAAACAGGTATGAACTTGCAATTAGAGGAATAATTTTATAGGCCTCCCAATAAGATTCATCTGAAATCAAATATAAAATATCCTTTGAAAGGAGAGAAAGCCCAGATATAATAAAAACACCTATAAATACAAAATATGTTAAAGCCTTAGCATAATACTCATCACAATAGTCCTTATCTTTGATTGAAAGCATCATTGGATTCCATATCATTGCTAACGGAAATACCAATATGACATTTGCAATCATTCCGATTTTGTATCCGATATTATAAATCCCTACGATGGCAACAGTAGTGAAAAAATTCAGAAAATAACTGCTGGCACTGGTCAATACAAAGCCAGATAAATTCTGGGGAACTAATGGTAACCCAAAAGATAATAATTTACCTGGTTCGCTTTTAGAAAAGTATCTGATAATATACTTTTTGATTGAGAGTATAAGAATAGCGGCAGATACTAAACTCACTAAAAAGTCCGCAAGTATTACGCCCCAAATTCCCTTTTTTAAAACGGCGACAAGCAAAATTGTTACTGCTAACCTTAAAGAGAAAAAGATTATACTAAAGATGGTGTATCTCTTTGATAATTTTCTGACCCTATAGACAGAGAACACTAATCCCTCCATTATCTTTAAACTGGCAGTAAAGAATACAAATTGAAAATATTTGGTGTATTTAATACTTTCGAATATAATATTTGAAAGATAAGGTGAAGCAAAATACCCAATTACCGATAAAACCGAAGCACTTAGTAGCAACATATAGAAAACAGTAGATATAACTTGAGCTCTACTTTTCTCATCATTATAGTCATAATAAGATCTAAAAAGTGCGGACGTGAGTCCGAATGAAAATAGCATTAGAGTAATTGAAACTGTGATGGTTAAGAGTGAGAAAACTCCAAATTCAGTAGGGGATAAGTAATTGGTATAGAGGGGTATTAATAAAAAGCCTATCGCTCTTGATAAAATTTGCCCGATACCATAAATTAGTCCATGTTTGACAGTTTCTATCACTGCAGTGAATAGATTATCACCTTTCATTATTATCCGTAAGTAACACCAGCACTCTGACTCTATTCTGTTTCATAATACAATGCTATATATTGGTTTATCCTTTATGCTCTAAGACCCTCTTATAAATCTCTAACAATTTCTTGGCCGAAGATTCCCATGTGAAACGACTCATAGAGATTTTTCGAGCTTGCTCTCCAAGTTTTTTTCTAATTTTTTCATTATTCAATAAATACTTGATCTTCTCTGCCAGATCTTCTTCGTTGCTTGGTTCAAATAAAAGTCCGGTCTGTTGATCAATTACCACTTCTGGTATGGCTGCTATATTTGAGGCTATCACAGGGGTTCCACTTGCCATTGCTTCCAGAGCGACGATGCCGAACCCCTCATCTTTTGTAATAGTAGGAAAGACAAGAATATCTGCTAAGGCATATAACGCGCGCAAGTCTCTATATGAAACTTCCCCTATTAAGAGAGCTTGTTGATGTAAATTATTCTTATCAATTATATTCTCCAATTCACTTTTAAGACCATGATCTGGTCCAACGATTATTGTTTTAATATTTTCTCTTTTCAAATATTTTAAACTCTGTAGTAAAACTTGAGGCCCCTTTCTTCTTATTACCCACCCTACATATAGGATAACCTTTTCATTCCTGCGGATATCAAATTTTTCCCTTAATTCTTTTCCCCTATAAGAAGGATTAAATTCTTGGTAATCTACTGCATTATAGACTACCTCTACGGGTATTTCGACACCATTTTGAATAATTATCTCTTTAGTCTTTTTAGAGACTGCTATAACAAAATCAGCAAAATTACAGATTCTAACTGCATAAGGGATATTACTGTTTTCACGAGTAAATGAAGAAGCATGAATAGTCACACCTGTTGGAATTTTTAGGATTTTTCCAACAATTAGAGCTGCATGAGTTCTGTTCCCTGCGTGGTGGGAATGAATTATATCTGGGGGGGATTGAGATATGAAATTGTAAAGGTCAACGGCTTCGCTTAGAACGGTTAGACAATACTTTACAAAGTTTTCTTTTGAATATTGAAGTGATACAGAACTGGGTATCAGCTTTGAAATTATTGGAGGGCGAATCTCTAAGAGTATCTCTTTATAAAATTGTTCTAATAACAAACGCGATATATGTTTAAAAGAACGCTGGAAACATGTGTATTTACTAATACCGGTTGGAATACTCTTTGAATCACATGGAGAAGAAGTGTCGTAAAAAAACACTTCATTGCCCATTTCTATAATCTTACAGGTTATGTGGTAACATCTTGTTGCAGCTCCTCCTAAAGGCTTAGGTAGATTGCCAACAATGCATATTTTCAAAATTGCCACCTGCTTCCAAATTATATTTTAAGATACGAAACACAGTATTTTATATTAAGAATTAAAAAACCTTTATATATGATTTTATTCACAAATCTCGCTTATTTCAGGCTGTTGTCAATTAGGAAACTAATTCTTGTTGTTTCTATAAGTTGCTTCAATGGTATAAGTTTATTTACTTCCCTTGAGGCATATTTAGCAAATTCTTTTAACTCCTGTAAATGTCCCTTATCCTGTTTTCCTTTCCATCCCTTGCATTTTTCTCCGTATATTTCTAGGGTTTTAAAATCGTGGTTAATCAACGTTCTACCATCAAAGTATATTTCCATATATTCTTTCTCGAAATCCTTTGCCCCAAGAGATATATATGTAAGAGTGCATAGAGAACCATCTGTGTATTTTAAGGTAGTGGTAAAGTTATCATTTGAAGAGACATACGCGGTTTTAGGTGAGATGCTATCAACATTTATACATTTAACATCCGCTTCAGTTAGATAACTGAATAGATCAAACATATGGCAGGCTTCTCCAATTATTCTTCCTCCTCCCTCTTCTGAATATACCCAATGATCCTTTGGAAGAAATCCGGCATTCACTCGATAATTTATGATGAGTGGATTTTCTCTATGCTGAATTATTCTTTTTACTCTTTGCATAATAGGGGAGAACCGCCTGTTAAAACCCACCATAAAGGGTATCCCTGTTTGTTCAAGGATTTTTACAAGTTCATCCAGTTCTTTCTGATTAAGTGCCATAGGTTTTTCAAGAAAAACTGCCTTTCCTGCCTTTGCTGCTTCTATTGCCATTTTAGCATGTAAGTTATGTCTGGTAGTAATAAAAATAACATCAATTTCCTCATCATTTAAGATTTCCTTATAATCTGTAGTGAAGTAAGTGGCTCCAAAATAATTTGCAACATTTTTAGCATTAGTTCCTATTTGGTCTATGATAGCATGAATTGAATACAAATTGGAAAGTTTTTTTAAATTTGGAAGGTGAAAATTTTTAGCAAAACTACCTGCGCCCACTACAGCCACTTTTAATCTTCCCTTCCTAGTAGCTTTAGGAATTAAATGTATTTTAGTCTTTCTTTTCTCTTCTCGTGTAGTCTCTAGATTGTAATCCAGGATGATAGCTAAGGGTCGGTTTTCAGTGCTCTTTAAATCATTGTATGCCTGGGAAGCATCCACATAGGCATAGGTTTTATTCCCTATTCTTTTAAAATCTAACTTCTTTTCTGCAATAAGTTTTAAGTATTCTTCCATATTGCGTTTTTCGGTCCATCTAACATAAGCATATGGATAGTCTACGTTCTTTTCTTCATATCGTTCATCATATCTGCCAGGACCGTAGGAGCACGAAATAAGAAAATCTATTTCTTTTTCGTAGAAAGGATGCCTTTTTAAACATAAACCCACATTTCCCACTATGATAATCCTTCCCTTTTTTCGGGTTATTTCCATTGCTTGTTGGACAATTTTATCATTCTTTGAGGATGCTGTTATTACCGTTGCATCAACGCCATAACCATCAGTAAAATTCATAACTTCCTTTAACATATCTACTTGAGATGGGTTCATTCCTTTATTAAGACCCAACCCCTCTGCTAATTCAATCCTATCATTTTGAAGATCAAAACCTATTACTCTTGCACCGGATAATTTCAACAGTTGAGTTGTGAGTTGACCGAGTAAACCCAAACCAATAATGGTAACATTTTCCCCAAGTCTTACATCAGCCCTGCGAACTCCCTGTAGAGCGATAGAGCCCAGGGTTACCGAAGCTGCATCCTTTAAACTGCATCCTTCTGGTATCTTAGTGGCCAAATTCTCAGGGACTAAAACAATTTCTGCATGAACTGCTTTACCTCCTCCAGCACAAGCCACACTATCTCCGGGTTTGATGTCTTTTACTTTATTTCCCGTTTGAATAACAATACCAGAACATGAATATCCAGTAGGTGAGGCTCCACTTATTTTCTGTTCTATCTTACCTATCGTCTTCTTAATTCCTTTTTCTTTTAGATATTCTACGATTTTCCTTACTTTTTCAGGGCTTTTTATTGCTTTTTTTATTAAAGATTCTCCAGAACTTTTTAGCCCTGATATTTCTGTTCCAACACTTATTAAAGAATAGCAAACTTCTACTAAAACACTATTATCTTCAATAAGAGGTGCTGGAATCTCTTCAACAGATATTGTTCCTCTCTTAATCAACACTTGTTTCATAATTCTTCCCCCGAATCGAAACTCAAATTGTATCTCTCTATATTTAATATTCTATTTCCATCCATTTGCCACTTATTTATAAGAATAACCCTCAATTATTTAAATTAAATTATACACAACTCAATATGTTGTGCAACCCCCTGAAGCATAATAGTTGATAGCCTTAGGAGATTGCACCCAAAAGTTGTACTACTTTGAAATGTTTTTTGTGGACTTCAGGGATTCTTTTTAATTTTATCATCATTTCTAATTCAGGATTTATTCTCTTCATTGGACATACTCTATTTAATATAATTCAATGGAGTTCTATAGTCAAGGCTTGAATGTCTTCTCGTTCTATTCCAATAATGAACTCGTTCCTGAACTACTTCGCTCAATCCATTAATGTCTTTGGCTTCACAAAAAATCGACCGGTTAGGACATTTAAAATGTCCATTAAACGATTCCATATAGGTATTACATTTTACTCCATTCTCTGAATAAGATAATCGTACTCCCTCTTTTATCAATATCTCATCAACCCATCTGTTGCCTGTAAAAACTGAATCCCGATCCTGATGAAGTATCATCCCCTTAAGTGAAATACCATATCCCTTGAATGTCTCTTTCGTTCTTCTCCAGGCTTCAATAGCAATTAATTGAGCATTCCTCTTTCCCCCATCATAAGGGATTTCAGTAAAGTCAGTATAGATGACCTCAAAGAGCCCTATCTGTCCTCTCTTCTTAAAGGAGATTAATACCTTCACCTGCTTCCTGGATGGCTTCCCTAACCCCATTCTTCTTTGTTTTCCTGGCACTTCTTATCATTTTTAAGTCCCAGAAGTTTAAGAGATTTAGAAGGACTTTGTGATTTACAACTATTCCATATTCTTCTTTGAGTTCAACCTTTATCCTGGGACATCCATACACTGGATTCCTTCGAATTATCTCTTCTATGGTTGGCTTTAAATCTCTATACTTCTTTTTATAACTTTCTTTTCTTTCCTGTGGTAATACCAGGTAGATTTAGATAGCTCTAAAGTTTTAAGCATTCTGTTTAATCCATATTCTTCCCATATTTTTTCTACTAATTCTACTTTTTCTGTGTTACTCATTAAACCCGTCCTAAAAAATCTTTAAGAATGGCTATTTCCCGTTCTTTCTGTCCTAAAAGTCGCTCTAATCCTGCAATCTCTCTTTCTAAGTCTTTTACTTCTCCGTCTTTAGAAAATATTTCAGTTCCGTTCTCTCTAAACCTTTCTACCCAGTTCCGGATGGTATTAGGATGTACATCATATGACCTTGCTATTTGAGATGGATCTCTCTTGTCAGAGATGACTTCCATAACTACTTGAAATTTTAATCTCGGGGAATATCTCTTTGGCATTCTTCCCTCCTTTTTGCCACATCTTTAATTTATGGTAGCACTATTATATAGTGCTCCATTTATTGAATCCCCGAACATATTCAAGACCACAATACCCCCTGGTACTAATTTATGGGTCAAGTTCCTTTACCACTAATATACATAAGTAATTTTATTTCTTACTTACAAGATGGGATGATTTTAATGATACTTGGCGAGAGGAGAGATAGTTTAGGGGTTCATCCAAATTTTATAAATTGCTCCACTCCTTCTCTTGACAAGAAGATTTACTTACTTATAATCCCCATATGGATGAAACACTTGACCAGGTAGAGTTCAGGAAAAAGAACTTAAAGAAGTTAAAAGAAAAAGGAATACATCCTTATCCCTATAAATTCGACAGATCGCATCTCTCATGTGAGTTAAAAGAGAAATTCGATTCACTTAAGGGAAAAGAGGCCTCTGTTGCCGGAAGGATTAAAGCAATAAGGGTTCACGGGAAGAGTACATTTATGGACATTTTGGATTCATCCGGGACCATTCAGATATACCTTAAAGCAGATACTCCATCTCTGGATTACGAAATTATCGATTATCTAAATATAGGTGATTTCCTTGGTGTTAAGGGTGAGATTACAAAGACAAGGATGGGGGAAATTACCGTCTGGGTAAAAGAACTCACCGTCCTTTCTAAATCCCTCTATCCACTTCCCGAGAAATGGCACGGACTCACAGATATAGAGGAACGATATAGAAAACGCTACCTTGACCTAATAGCAAACGAGGAAACCGCACATATTTTTAGAGCGCGGAGCCAGATTATTCAGGCAATAAGGGATTTTCTTAATGAAAGGGGATTTATCGAGGTAGAAACCCCCATACTTCAGCCTGAATATGGAGGAGGATTTGCAAAACCCTTTACTACCCGCCAGGAATCACTAAAAAAGGACCTGTACTTACGGATTGCCGATGAACTCTATCTAAAGAGATTGATTATAGGAGGAATGGAAAAGGTCTACGAGATAAGCAAAGATTTCAGGAACGAGGGACTTGATAGGTTCCATAATCCGGAATTTACCATGCTTGAACTTTACCAGGCTTACGCTGACTATGAAGATATGATGGAATTGGTAAAGTCGCTCTTTGACTACCTTCTCGACGGTTTCATAGGGTCAAAGATACTTAACTACCAGGGGGAGACTTTCTCCTTTGAAGAAGGATGGCAAAGACTTCCATACTTTCCTGCCCTTAAAGACAGAACAGGAACAGATTTTAAAAGCCTTTCTTTTGAGGAAACCCAAAAAGAAGCACTCAAACGTGATATAAATGTTGAGGGTCTTTATACAAAGGGTAAGGTACTTGATGCAATATTTTCCGAAGTGGTGGAACCCACTATTGATGTACCCACTTTTATTATGGACTATCCAAAAGACATATCTCCTCTGGCAAAAGACAAGAGAGACGAGGAAGGTGTGGTGGAGCGATTCGAACCATTTGTATGCGGAATGGAATTAGGTAATGCGTATTCTGAATTAAATGACCCCATTGAGCAGAGAAAACGCTTTGAATCTCAGGCGAAACTCCGTAAGAAAGGCGATGCGGAAACCGAATCACTCGATGAGGATTTCCTTACCGCAATGTCGTATGGTATGCCACCAACCGGTGGTCTTGGGCTTGGAATAGACCGTATCGTTATGATTCTTCTTAACCAAGCTTCTATAAGGGATGTCATCCTCTTCCCACTCCTCCGTTAAAATGACCGAAGATATTAAAAAACTAAAGAGTTTGCGGAATACACTAGAAACCCTTGAAAATAATTTCCCCGAGGCAGACTATCCAGTGGAGTTTGAAAGTAATGAACTTACAGCCTTATGCCCATTTACAACACATCCGGATTTTTACACACTCAAAATTATATATAAACCGAATAAAAAGATAGTGGAATTAAAGAGTGTTAAATCCTACATTGAGAAATTCAGGAATCTAAAAACCACCCATGAAACCCTCCTCAATATCATATTCGAGGACTTCAAAGCCCTCCTTTCTCCAAAATACCTCCGGGTAGAACTCCTGGTTAATGTGAGAGGCGGAATAAGGGCCTCGTTATACCGAGAAGAAGGAGAGTAATATTCCTATTGTCTGGCTCTACTGGGCAATAAGTCTAACTATTGTCACTCTTTTAAGCGGTTATGTCGTTCGATATCAAAAGGGAGTGGGATTTGCTGTCCTCCTTGCTTTTTATGTCATCTACCTTGCCGCCTCACAGATAACTGCAACAAGGATTGTTATATTTGATCTGGGATTCCATAAATTTATTGCACCAGCTGCGGTGTTTCTATATCCATTCGTAGCCCAGGCTATTGATATGATTAACGAGGTTTACGGGAGGAAAAAGGCTCACCTTGCGATAGGAATCGCCTTTACAACCCAGGTCCTTTTAGTCATATTTATCCTTCTCGTAAAAAAACTCATAGCCGCTCCATTCTTCCCCTATGAAGAAGCCTGGCAGGACATATTCTCCCTTGGTATCAGGGTAACAGTTGCCTCCTGGGTATCATTTTTAATATGTCAGAATGTGGATGCATATATTTTCTCATACCTTAAGGAAAGGTTCGAAAAAAGGGTACTCCTCAGAAGTATATCTTCAGATGTGGTAGATCTCACTCTTGACTCAATAATATTTATAACATTCGCATTCTTCGGAAGAATGCCCATAGTTCCCTTAATCATAGGACAGTTGGTGAGTAAGAACCTTATTGGTATTATCGATACCCCCTGGTTCCTTTGGTATAAGAGGATCATCACCAAATAACTCCTACCCAAACCTTGCCCTTCAGAAAAAAGTTATTATACTTCTTTTGTGAAAAGATTCCTAAATTTTGAATCATTTCTGGCCAGGAGGTATATCAGAATAAAGAAAGGAGAGGGGTTCCGTTCCCTTATAACACTCTTCTCAGGAACTGGTATTGCCTTAGGTGTTGCAACGTTGCTTGTTGTCCTTTCCGTAATGAATGGAATGCAAATAGACCTTCGGGATAAGATTCTGGGGGCAACATCTCACCTGACCCTTATGAAATTCCATAATGAAGCCCTAACTGATTGGGAATCACTGCTTGACACCCTTAAGGGGAAGGTCTCCCAAATAGAAGAGGGAACACCCTATATCTATTCTAAAGGTCTCATCAAACACAAACAATATACTGATGGTATTGTAATAAAAGGAGTGGATGAACCCACTATATCATTGGTAAATGAACTTCCAGATAATGTGGTTCTAGGCTCTTTCGACCTCTCTGGTAGGGGTATAATCCTCGGAAGGTATGTGGCAGACCGCCTCCGTGCCCATATTGGGGATACAGTTGTCCTTTCTTCTCCCTTCAGAGCGACTCCTACACCCTTTGGCCTTCTCCCTTCTGCAGATGATTTCACAGTCGCTGGCATCTTTGATATGGGGATGTATGAATACAATGCAACACTGGGACTAATTTCTATAGAGAATGCAAGCAAACTATTCAGACTGAACGGCGTAACAGGGATAGAATTCAAAATAAAAGACATCTATAAAGCTCCAGATGTTAGTATTGAAGTAGCAGCACTCCTAGGCTATCCCTATCGTGTTACCAACTGGATGGAAACCAATAGGACACTACTCCGGGCTCTTAGAATCGAGAAAATAACCATGTTTATAATACTTATACTTATAATAATCGTTGCTGCATTCAATATCATAAGTTCGCTCATATTGATTGTAATAGGTAAGATGAAAGAAATAGGCATTCTAAAAGCAATAGGCACAACTTCCTCCTCTATTATGAAAATTTTTCTTATAGACGGTTTTTTAGTGGGAGGATCTGGAACTATTACTGGCGTCATAATTGCCTATGTACTCTGCTGGCTACTTGGTAAGTACCATTTCGTCGATCTCCCTTCGGATGTTTATTTCCTGGATAAACTCCCGGTTCTTATGCAGTGGCAGGATTTTCTTATTGTATCACTATCCGCCATAGCATTATCTGTCCTTGCGGGTTTCTATCCGGCTAAGAAAGCTTCTTCCCTTGACCCTGTCGAGGCTATCAGGAATGAATAACATATTGCTATCAGCAAGTAATATACACAAAAGTTTTCGCTCGGGTAATGAGGAGATAAGGGTCCTTCTGGGTGCTGATCTAAGCATAGAAGAAGGGGATTTTGTTTCAATAAATGGACCCTCGGGCTCAGGGAAAAGCACCTTGCTTCACATCCTGGGCGGCCTGCAACATCCAGATAAGGGAAAAGTTGTCCTTGATGGTAAACCACTTTACTCTCATTCGGATAGAGAACTGGCAGAGATAAGGAATGAAAGGATAGGATTTATATTTCAGTTTCATTACCTGCTTTCCGACTTTACCGTTATTGAGAATGTAATGATTCCACTCCTCATAAAGGGGAAACGAAAGAAAGAAGCACAGGAGAAAGCAAAAGAACTCCTTTCTATGGTGGATCTTACCAATCGTGCACACCATAGACCTAAAACACTATCCGGAGGAGAAAGACAGCGGGTAGCAGTTCTCCGCGCTGTTATAAACGAGCCTTCGCTACTTCTTGCTGATGAACCCACGGGAGACCTTGACTGGGCACACACTAATACCATTCTCCAGATGTTGACGGATCTTAATATAAATAAAGGAATGACTATAATTATAGTGACCCATAATAAAAGGGTTGCAAAAATAGCAAAAAAAACATATAATCTGGTTGAAGGAAGGTTAGAAGAGAAAAATGAAATGTGACTTATGCGGTAAAAATGAAGCTAAATATAAATACTATGAAGTAGATTCTAATAGTATAAGGGAATTGAATATTTGTGATGAATGTGCTCAAAAGAAAGGAATTGACTTTGCCTCTAGAAAGGCTCAAGTAGAGCAGGAAAATATTGAGTGCCATGGTTGTGGACTCAGTTTTAAGGAATTCAAAGAAAATAATCTATTGGGCTGTCCTGAATGTTACAACTCTTTCAGATCAAAACTAAAAATAATTTTCAAACAGATGCATCCAGATACCATTCATACAGGGAAAGAGCTCATAAAGGATGTCCGTGTACTCAACATGAAAAAAGAAATAAGAGAATTACAGCAACAACTACAGAACTATGTAGCGAAAGAGAAATATGAAGAGGCTGTTCAAATAAGGGATAAGATAGAAAAATGTCAACTGGAAATAAAGAGCCTGAAGGAGAAAGAATGATTGAAAATCTTAAAGGGTCTTCACCTGAATGGTTGAACAGTCTTGGTCCTTATCCTGATATAGTTTTCCTTTCTAAGGTATCTCTCTATCGAAATATTGAAGGATATCCGTTTAATGCGTGTTCCACGGATGAGGAAAAGAGAGAAATACTGAAACTTCTTATGGATGGGATAAAGTCTATTGATGTCTTCAATAATGTGTTCAGCCTTAAGGAACTTTCCTCTTACGAGAAAAAAATCCTCTTTGAAAGATGCCTTATTTCCCAGAAAGAAATGCGGAATGGCACCTTTTCTGGCGTGGCTTTAAATGATACTCAGAATAGTACACTGGTCTTAAATTCAGATGAGCATCTTCGGATATCTTCAATCTCTTCTGGCTTTGAACTTCAAAAACCATTCAACGAATGTGATCGGCTGGATGATGCACTAACCGATGAACTTGATTTCGTCTTTGATAAAGAACTGGGATTTCTAACATCTTCGCCCAAGAGGGTCGGAACTGGACTCGAAATCTCGATCTTTATTTATCTCCCGGCAGTTGTTATTACAGGAGCAGCGCTTGATTTAATAGAGGACCTGGAGAGGAACCACTATTTAATGGAAGGGACATTTAGAGACAAAGGAGGAATCGAGGGAAGTTTGTTTCATATTAGCAATCAGTTTACACTGGGGGTGAGTGAGGAGGAAATAATAAGAAAGACAGAGGAAAAAATAAAAGAAGCGATTCAGACTGAATTTGACGCTCGTGAATATCTAATGGAAAATGCCCGATACGAAACAGAAGATAAAATCTGGCGCTCCTATGGAATAATAACGAATGCTCGATTCTTGAATTTAGAGGATTTTCTTAATCTCGCTTCAGCGGTCAGATTAGGAGTGGGACTGGGTTTAATAAAAGATATTTCAATACTGGATTTAAACAAGTGGACCATTCTCTCACAACCTGGACATATCCGCTTTGCGAGTGGTGGGGATATTAACTCAAGAGAAGAAAATATCCTTCGAGCAAAGCTTATTAGAAAGAATACAGGGGGGTGAAATGTTTATGGATGAAAGGTTTACAAAGAAACTTCTAGATGTAATAAAAGTCTCAAAAGAGATAGCAGATGAAATGAGGATGCCATCTGTTACACCTGAGACATTGCTACTCGCTTTAATAAAGCATAGCAACAATATTGCCGTAACCATCATAAAAGAGGGAGGGATAGAGGTTGAATCTCTGGAAGAAAGGATAGAGGAATATTTCAGGGAGAGTAAAGCCGTATTCCTTCTAGACCAACCTATAGGTTTATCTAACGAAGCTATTTTTGTGCTCGAAAAGGCAAAAGAAGAATCAGCACTAATGGGACGACAAATAATTGGAACGGAGCATTTACTTCTGGCCTTGTTAAAAACGAAAAACAGCGCCGTCCCGGAATTATTAAAATCCGAGGGGCTTGACTACTCAGAGGCAAAGAATATACTTCTCGATCTATTCTCCAGAAGTTCCTCCCCGGAAAGGAAAGAAGCGGAAAAAAAGACCAATAAAGACCGCTCTATAGAATACTATACGCGTGATCTAACCGAACTTGCAAGAGAAGGTAGGATTGATCCTATTATAGGCAGGGAAAAGGAGATAGAAAGAGTTATCCAGACACTCTGCCGCAGGAAGAAGAACAACCCCGTGTTGATAGGAGAAGCTGGCGTCGGCAAGACCGCAATAGTAGAAGGCCTTGCCCATAGGATTGTAAAGGGAGTAGTTCCCAAAGCCTTACTTAAAAAACGTATCCTCTCGCTGGACCTTGCTGCTGTGATAGCAGGGACTAAATACAGAGGACAATTTGAAAAACGTCTAAAAGAAATAATAAATAGCCTTAAAAATTCCAATAATATTATCTTCATAGATGAAATCCATACAATCGTTGGAGCAGGAGCAGCCGAAGGTGCAATAGATGCTTCGAATATGTTAAAGCCAGCACTAGCGAGAGGAGAAATCCAGAGCATTGGGGCTACAACCACAGAAGAATATAGAAAACATATAGAGAAGGACGGGGCACTTGAACGAAGATTCCAAATACTATTAGTTGAACCTCCAAGTGTAGAGGAAACAACAGAGATACTTAACGGCATCAAAGAAAAATATGAGGAATTTCATAAAGTCGTTTACACAAAATCTGCGGTAGAATCTGCTGCAAAGCTTTCTTATCAATATATAACCGATAGAAATCTTCCCGATAAAGCAATCGACGTTATGGATGAAACAGGTGCCAGGGTTAAATTAAGAAATACCAAAATTCCCGAACAGATGATCAGCTTTGAGGAAGAATTAACAAAAATCAAAAAAGAACTACAGCAAGCCAGGGAGGAAGGAAAATACGAAATTGCTATTGAATTAAGGGATAGAAGGGATGAAATAGAGAAAAAACTTATAGAAGAAACTGCCAAATGGGAAAAAGACGAGACAAAAGAAAAAGTTCTGGAAGAGGATATAAGGGAAGTGATTTCTAACTGGACTGGCATCCCAATTTCAAAATTGAAACAAGAAGAAACAGAAAGACTTCTTTCTATGGAAAGCGAAATTGAAAAGAGATTAGTAGGGCAGGATGAGGCAGTAAAAACAGTGGCAAAAGCAATAAGACGGGGCAGGGCAGGTCTACGAGACCCAAAAAGACCCCTGGGTGCCTTCCTCTTCCTTGGTCCCACAGGTGTTGGTAAGACTGAACTCGCCAAACAACTGGCAAAATTCCTCTTCAACACTGAAGAGGCTCTCATCAGGATTGATATGAGTGAATTTATTGAACGGTTTAACGTCTCTAAACTTATTGGGGCTCCCCCTGGTTATGTCGGGTTCGAAGAAGGAGGGGTGCTCACTAAAGCAGTAAGGCGACGTCCTTATTCCGTAATTCTCCTGGATGAGATAGAAAAAGCCCATCCAGATATATATAATATACTTCTCCAGGTGTTTGACGATGGCATACTCACAGACGCTTACGGTAGGAAGATTGTCTTCAAAAATGCTGTAATCATTATGACTTCCAATATAGGAACAAAGAATATAATGAGAGGAACCCACATGGGTTTTCAAAGAACCGACAGAGACTCAGTTTATGAAGAAATGAAGAAATATCTCCTGGAGGAGATAAAGAATACATTTAACCCCGAATTCCTGAATAGGATTGAGGATCCCATAATATTTCACCCTCTGGATAAAGATATGATGAGAAATATAGTTGATATATTCTTTGGGGAAATAAAAAAGCGGGTAGAGGAAAAGGGTTATGAAATATCCCTAACAGAGGAAGCAAAGGAACTCCTGATTGAAAAGGGATTTGACCCAGAATATGGAGCACGGCCTCTTAAAAGGGTTCTGCAGGTATATCTTGAAGATATACTGGCAGAAGACTTCCTTGAAGGTAAGTGGGAAAAGGGGACAAAAATAGTAGTTTCACGGGAGGAGGATAAACTAATATTCTTCTCGTCACACTCTGTTGCAGAGGTCATGTAATAGGAATGGGGAAAACAATCTCAATAGTCAATCAGAAGGGGGGGGTTGGAAAAACCACAACAGCAATAAATCTGGGTGCCTCCCTGGCATTTTATGAGCAACATTGTTTAATTGTCGATATGGACCCCCAGGCAAATGCTACAAGCGGACTGGGGTTTACTAATGTATATCCTTCCGTATATGACGTTCTTGTTAAAGGAACTGAATCAAGAGAAACCATTAGAGAGACCTATATTCCTAACCTGGAACTTATGGTCTCTGATATATCTCTGGTAGGAGCAGAAGTAGAATTAGTGAGGACTAAGGGAAGAGAAATGCAACTCAAGAGAAAAATAATGTCTTTAAAAAGGAACTACGACTTCATCCTTATTGATGCTCCCCCTTCTCTCGGATTACTAACGGTAAATACTCTTGTCGCTGCTGATTCCGTTCTAATACCGATTCAAGCTGAATTTTATGCTATGGAGGGTTTGAGTAAATTATTAAATACTATAAGGAGCATTCAGCGTGAGCTGAATTCCCGCCTTACCATCGAAGGCGTTCTACTTACTATGTATGATACCAGGTTAAACCTTTCTCACGAGGTTACAGAAGAGGTTAGAAGATATTTTGGGGAAAAGATGTATAATATCATAATTCCAAGGAATGTGAAACTTGCGGAAGCTCCAAGTTATGGAAAGGATATATTCGACTATGATAAAAATTCAAGAGGGGCTGAAGCTTATAAAAAACTGGCTAAGGAGGTAATGGAAAAGAATGGGAAGACAGGCACTTGGCAGGGGATTTGAAGCCTTAATTCCGCAATTGGGAGAAGACGAAATCCCACTTGATAAGATATTCCACTCTCCCCTCCAGCCAAGACAACAAATAAATGAAGAAGAATTAAAAAGTCTGGTTTCATCGATAAAGCATAACGGGGTTCTTCAGCCTATCCTTGTGAGGAGGGTTGATGATAGATATGAGCTGGTATATGGACACAGACGTTATGAGGCTGCAAAAAGAGCAAAACTGTCCAGGATTCCTGCTGTAGTCAGGAAACTCTCTGATAGAGAAGTTCTTTTGATTTCGATAATTGAGAACGTTCAGAGAGAAGATTTAAACCCAATAGAAGAAGCCAATGCTTATCGTAAACTAAATACAGAATTCAACCTCACTCAGGAAGAAATTGCAGAAAGGGTTGGCAAAGCTCGACCTACCATCACAAACAAGATGAGACTTCTTTCTCTTCCGAAGGTGGCGCAAGTTGCTTTAAATAAGGGAGAAATAACCGAGGGACATGCAAGGGCGCTCCTGGCTCTGGGCGATGAACAAAAGATTATAAAGGAACTGAAGAACATTATAAACAGTTCAAAAACAGTCCGAGAGGTTGAAGGGACAGTGAGCAAAAAAGCAGTGCAGAGAAGCAAAAAGGAATTGCCTTTGCAATACCAGAGCCTCCTGGAAGAATTAATAGAATTATTTAAGACCGAAGTTAAAATAACCCTGGGAAAGAAAAGAAATAAATTAATAGTAGAATTCTACTCAGATACCGACCTGGAGAGGATATATAAAATCATACGGGGAGATGATAAAGGATATAAACCCTAGCTTACCTTGACTCATCCCAAGCAAAGGATAATAAAAAAGATGAAACAATATACCATACAATTTATACCACCAGAAGGAAAGATAAGAGAATTAACTATAACCCAGAGAGCATTGATCATCTCCATTACTATTGGGGTTATAATTATTGGTGCTTTTATTTATTTTAGTGTGAATATTGGTAGGGTCTACGGGAAAAATATACAATATAATCTTATGAAGAGAAAAGTTGCACAACTTGAAAGGAAGCAAAAGGAAATTGAATATCTATCAAAGGAAATTAGAAAATTCTATGTAATCTCTACGAAATTAAGTAATGCATTAGGACTGGATATCTCCCCTACAGAATCATATAATGAGGAAAATAAGAGTCTCGCCGGAAGAGAGAATGAAGATTTAAATGAAAAAACAATGGAAGAAGAAGCAAAAAGCCTAAGGGATTTTATTCCTGATATTATGCCATGTTTTGGCGGGTGGATAAGTAAGGAATTTTCAGGGGAACATAAAGCTATCGATATAAGCTTAAAAGAAGGGAGCTCTATATTTACAACAATAGAAGGTGAGGTTGTCTTCTCGGGAGAACGTCAGTACCTGGGTAAGACAATTGAAATCAGTAATGACGAAGGATTTCTGGTTCTTTATGGGCACAACAGTAAAAACCTGGTAAGAAAAGGCGCTAAGGTCAAAAAGGGAGATATTATTGCTCTCTCTGGTAATACAGGACGAAGTGATGCTCCCCATTTACACTATGGTATACAAATGCATGGTAAGTGGGTTAATCCAATAAACTATTTACCAATCAGGAGGTAATTATGAACAAGGACGCTATAATGAATGTTCTTCACAGGGGTTCTGAAATTGAAGGAACTATTAAGGTTAACGGCTCAGTTCGAATTGATGGTAAAATTAAAGGTAAAGTTAAAGCAAGTGAAAAGATAGTAGTTGGGCAAACTGGCATCATAAATGGAGACCTCACGGCAAAAGAGGTAACCCTTTCGGGCAAGTGCAAGGGGACTATTTCAGCAGAGAACTTAGTCGTTTTTCAACCAACAGCTGAATTCGACGGTGACATCAAGTGTAAAAGGTTGATAGTTGATGAGGGCGTGATCATCGACGGCAATATTAATATGCGAGACAACAGGGGAAAAGGTGTCCAGGAAAAACCGAAGGAAGGATGAACTCCGCCCCGTCAGTATAGAAGTAAATTATCTTAATCAGATTCCAGCTTCTACCCTCATAAAACACGGTAATACTGTGGTTCTGGTTAATGCTACTATAAATGATTCCGTGCCACCTTTCTTACAGGGAAGAGGATCGGGCTGGATAACAGCTGAGTATGCTATGTTACCCAGAAGTGCACCTTCTCGGGTAGCGAGAGAGAGAAAATACATATCCGGTAGGACGTATGAGATCCAACGTTTGATAGGGCGTTCAATAAGACAGGCTTTTGATCTTTCGAAAATCGGAGAGAGAACCATCCTTATCGATTGTGATGTAATACAGGCTGATGGAGGAACAAGAACGGCTTCTATCACAGGGGCATTTGTTTCCGTGTATGAACTTCTCCGTGAGATGACTGTAACAAATGAAATAGAGAGGATACCGCTTAAAAGATGGATTGCTGCTGTTAGCACTGGAATAATTAATAGAGCGATTTATCTCGACCTTGATTATAAGGAAGACTCTTCTGCTGATGTTGACGCTAATCTCGTAATGGATGGAGATGGAAAATTAGTTGAAATCCAGTGCACTGGCGAACAGACCCTCTTCTCCCTTGAAGAACTTAATAAGATGGTCTCCCTTGCATCTACCGGGATTTCCCAGCTTATCTCCATACAGAAGAAAATACTTGGGATTTAATAGCATTCCCGTTAAGTGGATGAAGTTTTTTTAACTAAATGAGTTAAATATGGTTTGCGTAAAAGGCAATAATACTGAGCAGCATGAAGGATTATTTAATACTTACGGTAATTACTGGGTAAAGAAAGTTCGCGGAGAAGGAGAACGGCTGGACCTGTATCTTACCCATTCTGAACTAAAATTAAGCAGAAGCAGAATACAGGAAAAGATAAAATCTGGAGAAATTCTTGTGAATGGAGAACGTTCCAAATCTTCCTATATAATTAAAAAAGGAGATATAATTCAGGCAGTTTACTCTCCTCCCAAACCCTTCAAAATTGAAGGAGAACCAATACCCTTATCTATTATATATGAAGATGAAGATATAATCGTAATAAATAAACAACCAGGCATTGTTGTTCATCCTGCAAAGGGCCATTCAGGCGGCACCCTCATAAATGCTCTTCTATACCATTGTTCAAAACTTGCAACTGGGTTTGGAATGGAACGTCCGGGTGTTGTGCATCGCCTGGATGCAGATACTTCAGGCGTTATCATTTTTGCAAAGAGCGAGAGAGCCCATTCCCCTCTTGCCCTCCAGTTCCAGGAAAGAAAAGTTATGAAGACATATCTTGCTATCGTCTGGGGCACTCCTCCCATAAAGGAAGGAGAAATCAACGCCCCCATAGGCAGACACCCTATAAAAAGAAAATTGATGGCTGTAACACCTCTCTGCTCCAAGGAATCTCTGACCCGTTTTAAAGTGCTTTATTCCTATTCTTTTGCTTCGGCTTTGAAGATTATACTTGAAACCGGAAGAACACACCAGATAAGAGTTCATCTATCTCACTTTGGATATCCTGTAATTGGCGATCCACAGTATGGAGGTAGAAATAGGAGGATTTTAAGGAGGATAGGAATTGATTGTAGAGAAAAATTCGAGAGGATAATGCAAATTATCGATAGGCAGGCCCTCCATGCAGCGTCCCTAACTATAACACATCCTGTTAATCATAAAAAAATGAGGTTCAATGCCCCTCTTTATGAGGATATGAAGAACCTTCTCAGATTTCTAAATGAAGTTAATAGTAGTTGAATCTCCAACAAAAGCACGGACTATAGCTAATTATCTCCCCAATGTCAGGGTTATGGCTACTATGGGGCACATAAAGGATTTACCAAAGAGTGAATTAGGGATAGATGTAGATAATGGTTTTACTCCAGATTATCATATTATAAAAGGAAAAGGCAAAATCGTAAAGGAGATAGTGAACGCTTCTAAAAAGACTGAAGGTGTTTACATAGCAACGGATCCAGACAGGGAGGGAGAAGCTATTGCATATCACCTTCAACAGGAACTCCCAGTAAGTGCAAAGAGGGTGCTATTCTATGAAATGACAAAGGGAGGAATAAAGAAGGGACTTTCAGAACCAGGAGATATAAACGAAAATAAGGTCCTGTCCCAGAGAACGAGGAGAACTCTTGACCGACTTGTCGGATACAAGATCAGCCCTCTGTTATGGAAAATAGTGAAAAGAAATTTGTCTGCCGGTAGGGTTCAGAGTGTAGTTCTTCGTCTTATCCTGGAGAGAGAGAAAAAAATTGAGGAATTTGTACCTGAGAATTACTGGGTATTCAATGCAATCTTTAAACATGAAAACGGCGAATTCAAGGCAACATTATGGAAGATTAATGAAAAAACGGCAAAAATAAAGGACGAAAAACAGGCAAATGAAATAGAAAAGGACCTTCTGAACCCCACTTTCATGATAGGAGAATTCACCAGGAAGGACACGAAAAAATCTCCACCACCACCCCTTATTACAAGCAGTCTCCAAAGAGAGGCATCAAATTACTTAAACTTCTCGACAAAAAAGACTATGTTTACGGCTCAACGACTCTTCGAAGGTGTCAAACTACCAGGAGGCCAAACCGGCCTTATAACCTATATGAGAACGGATTCAGTAAGAATCGCAAACGAAGCACTAAAAAAGATACGAGAATTTATCAAGGAGAAATACGGAGATAAATATCTGCCAAAAAGTCCAAATCGATTTAAATCAGGGAAAACAGCCCAGGAAGCCCATGAAGCTATACGTCCCACGGATATAACGAGAACTCCGGAATCGGTAAAGGAATATCTCAATAAGGACGAGTTCAAACTCTATCAACTCATCTGGAAAAGGGCACTTGCCAGTCAATTTGAGTGCGCAGTATTTGATTCGAGAGTAGCAGTCGTGAAAGGTAATGGTTACCAATTCAAAGCCTCTTCTAAAAACTTAAAATCCCAGGGTTTTTATAAGATATTGAATCTTCCGGTAGAGGAAAAGGAGATACCTTTAATGGAGGTAGGCGATAGAGTCCGTTTAAAAAACTTAGAGAACGAAGCAAAAAGAACCACACCGCCTTCAAGATATTCAGAGGCAACAATAGTAAAGGAGATGGAGAAACAGGGGATAGGACGCCCGAGCACCTATTCTCCAACGATATCCACGTTGTTTGAAAGGGAATATATCAAAAAAGAAAAAGGTTTTCTAATACCCCTTGAGATGGGGAAAGTGGTCAACAAAGTTCTTATTTCCTATTTCGATTCAATAATAAACTGTAAATTCACTTCAAATATGGAGGCGACCCTTGATAAAATTGAGAAAGGAGAAAAGGACTGGCAGGAGTCCTTAAGTGAATTCTATCAACCATTTATTCAGAATATAGAGGCTGTGGAAAGTAATATCCCGGATATCAAAAAGAAACTCTTCGAAGTGAGCGACAGTAAATGTCCAAAATGCGGAAGACCATTGATAGTTAAATGGGGAAGGTTTGGAAAATTCTTTTCCTGTTCAGGGTACCCTCGCGATTGTGACTGGAGGGGTCCTCATCCTGATAATGTGCTGGATGAAAAATGCCCAAAATGCGGTGCCAATCTCATAATCAGGATAGGCCGATATGGGAGATTTAAATCATGCCCTAACTATCCTGACTGCAAGTACACAGCCCCAATCTCTACAGGTGTTGCGTGCCCTTTATGCGAGAAGGGTGAATTCATAGAGAGGAAATCAAAAAAAGGGAAAATTTATTACCCCTGCTCAAATGAGGATTGCGATAATGTCCTCTGGGATAAACCAGTGGAAGTAGAATGCCCCAAATGTGGTGCTCCATTCATGGTAGAAAAGAAAGGAAGACAGGGGGATTATTTATATTGTCTTCAGTGTAAACATAAAGAAAACAAAGATTAGGTATTTAGTATCGCCTCGCCTTTCATCAAAAGGAGTAGCGAAACTTGTTTCAGAGAGAGTGTTACGCAGAGTGAGTCTGCTACTACAGAAAGTTATATTTGTAAGGCTAAAGCCTTGGCTTATTTCACTTCAGGATAGCACCTTATAGCTGAATCGGTTAACACCCAGACTTCTTCGCCATTCGAATCCATCCTTTTCGCAGATGGTATGAAAATGATTGTATCATTCGTTATTAGGGAATCATTTCGGAGAAATACATACCCAGCATTGAATACAGCTATATCCTGGATTCCCGGTATATACCTCTTCTGCTTGAGTTGATTGGGCCTCCTATATACATATAATGTGTCATTGCCGTAAAGATAGATAGAATTCTCACAAAGAGCGCATCTACTCGTCTCCTGGAAATTTATAGGAATCTCTCTTCCAGTGGATAATTCTACTAAAAGAGAACGTTCTCCAGCGATAAGAAGTCCGTCCCTGTCTGCATCTATGTCATTGGCACGAATACTAATTGAACCAAGGTATTCACCCCTTAAAGAATATTTCTGTATCAACCCGGCACTTAAGGAGGCAACCCATACGGAAAATGGAGCAGAGGTAAGTGAAGTAGGATTAAACAACGAATCAAGAGGAACATTAACGGTGTCATCCAGAATTTCGACTCTTGCCGGATTAGAAGACAGCAGAAGCACTCTACTTTTCGTATCAACTGTTATATCAATGTAAGAGGATAAGAGAATATAAAAGAACAACATCAAATCCTACGGTTTTATCCCCACTATGAATTTCCCTACCTTTATTGAGACCGAAAAACTGAATCTCTTTAATTTCATTCAGTAGCCGACTCCTTACTTATTCTGTCTTTTTGTATTCTCTTCAAATCAAATTCACTTGCCGAAACAGGATATTCTCCTGTAAAGCAGGCAGTGCAGAATTTCCTGTCTCTTTTATCGGAAATAGCCTCAATCAATCCCTCTATTGATTGGTATATAAGAGAGTCGGCGCCAATAATTCTTCTAACATCTTCTATTGACTTACCATCAGCGATAAAATTGTCTCTTGTTTGCATGTCAATTCCATAATAACAAGGATAGCGAAGTGGAGGCGAAGATATTGCAAGATGTACCTCTCTTGCTCCAGCTTCCCTCACTAACTGTACTATCTCCCTTGAGGTATTCCCTCTCACTATAGAATCATCCACAAGCATTACCTTCCTTCCTTTCAATTCTTCCCGGAGGGGCGAGAGTTTCATCCTGATAGATTCCTGCCTATTCCCCTGATATGGCATTATAAAGGTTCTTCCAATATACCGGTTCTTCATAAGACCTTCTCGATATTTAATTCCAAGTTCTTCGGATAGACCCAGAGCAGCAGCTCTTGATGTATCTGGAACTGGAACTATCTGGTCTATATCGAGTGATTTTCCTTTTACTATCTTTGCAAGGTTCTTCCCCAGATTGAGCCTTGCTCTATATACTGAGATGCCATCAATAACAGAATCCGGCCGGGCAAAATATACGTACTCGAAAATACATGGATAGTGTTCTTTTCTGCTCAATCTCTCCTGGTGAATTCTCCCTTTCATATCTACGAAAATAACCTCTCCTGGCTCCACATCTCTTTCTATTTTAAATCCTAGTGTCTCAAGGGCTACACTCTCAGATGCAACCCCAAAACTTCCATCTTTTGTCCCGTAGATTATGGGTTTTATACCGTGAGGGTCCCTGAAAGAAAGCATGCCTTTATCCTTTATGAAAGCAACACCGGAATAGCTACCTTTCACCTCTTTGAATACTATTTCCATTGCTTTAAATAAACCTTTCACTGAAAAAGGCTGTTGCCGGGAGAGCTCATCCGCAAGGATATTTAGAATTAGTTCCGCATCACTCGTTGTATTAAGAAGGCGTAGTCTTTCCTTCTCTAACCTCTCCCGAAGTGAGAAAAAGTTTATGACATTTCCATTGTGCACCAGTACTATCCCGTAAGGAACATTGGACAGGAATGGCTGCGCATCCGATGCATCCCCCTTACCTATTGTTGGATACCTTACATGCCCTATACCGATATTACCCTTCAGGTACGCGAAATTCTTCTTCTTGAATACATCGCGAACCATTCCATCACCCTTTTTGATATTAAAGCGGTTGGAGTATGTTACTATCCCTGCCGCGTCCTGCCCTCTATGTTGTATAGTGAGAAGCCCTGTATAAATATCCGTTACCACTTCGGAATTACCAAATATTCCTATAAATCCACACATTTTAATTCAGTTTATCTCCGGGTTTTATATGATAACCATTTATAAAGGACATGGCATTCATCATCCCCCTGCCGGAAAGTTGAAGTTCGTTTATCAATACAGAACCAGGATTACATGCCACTACTATTACATCATCAACACCAATCACTTCCCCAGGGATTGTACCCTCTACTACTTCCTCTCTTGACCGGGCTCGCAGGATTTTAAGCCTTTTCCCACGAAAATGGGTATAAGCTCCAGGTATATATGCCAATCCTCTAATCTTTCCTGCAACATTAATAGCACTTTCTTCCCAGTTTATCCTCAGTTCTTCTTTTCTAATTCTTGGCGCATATACCGCCCCATCTTCATCTTGTGGAATTCTTTGTAGAGCCTTTCCTGCCTCTATTTCCTTTAGGATAGTTAATGCCAGATCAACCGCCACATTCGAGAGGCGCGCTTCCAATTCTGTGGCCACCTCATCTATTCCAATAATAACCTCTTTCTTACTTACTATATTACCTGTATCTATCCCTTTATCCATCAGGAAAATGGTGACCCCAGTTTTCTCCTCTCCATTCATGATGGCACTCCTTATAGGTGTTATCCCTCTATACTTTGGGAGAAGAGATGGATGGATGTTTAGAGGGTAAGTGACAGCGGAAAGTATATTCTCTTTTAATATCCTGCCATAAGAGGCAAGCAGGAATACCTCTACTCCAATCTCCCTTATAGCCCTCTCCATATCCTCTGTATTGGGATTATCAGTCTCTTTTAGATTAAGGGAAAGCTCTCTTGCAATTACTCCAACAGGCGTGGGGGATTCCTTCTTCCCTCTTCCCTTTTTCTTCTGCGTCTTGGTTACTACAAGTGCGAATTCAACACCTTTCTGGTAAAGAGAATACAATATATTTGATGAGAAATCCGAACTACCGAAGAATATGGTTCTCATTCATCTCAATTTTCTTTTTTCACAATCCTCGATACCATATTCCTCTCTATCTCCATCTCTGTATTATTATCTATTTTTAACTTAAGGGTTTTCTCCTTGATCTCAACAACTTTCCCGTGTATCCCCCCTTGAGTTACAACCTTATCCCCCTTAGAAAGTGTATTGACCATTAGCTGGTGTTCCTTTTGCTTCTGCTGAGAAGGACGTATAAAGAGAAAATAGAATATAGCGAATATCAGCACAATAAATATAAGGGATGTAAAACCATCCTGTCCACATGCACCAAGCGGTGGCGCTCCTTCACCAGTTCCTTGTGGTACTCCTGGACATCCCTGTGAGATTAAAAGATTGATAAAACCAAACATTAAAACCCCCTTTTGTAGTTATTTATAATTTCTACAGACCATTCCTCAATGGTTTTGCTCCTAATATGTTTCCTTATCTCCCGCATCAAAACCATATAGAATGATATATTATGCACGGTAGATAAGTATTTCGCAAGTATCTCATTTGCATTGAATAAATGATGGAGATAGGCACGAGAGTAATTCCTGCAGGTTGGGCATTCGCAGTCCTCCGATATAGGCCTTGAATCATTCTTGAAGCATGAATTTTTTATATTCATCTTCCCTTCCCATGTATAGATACCCCCGGTCCTTGCGTTTCTTGTAGGTATAACACAGTCGAAGAGGTCAATACCCTTCCCTACCCCTTTTATGATATCTTCAATCTTCCCCACCCCCATGACGTACCTGGGCTTCTCTTCTGGTAGATGTAAAACGGTTGCATCTATAACTTCCCACGTCTGCTCTTTCGATTCCCCCACCACCAATCCCCCTATAGCATATCCATCGAGATTCAGGCTGGCTATCTCCATAGCTGCTTCGATCCTGAGGTCTTGATAGGTAGAACCCTGCACTATCCCAAAAAGAAGACCTTTATAGCCTAAGCTTCTGAAATAATCAACAGTTTTTTTTGCCCATATATTTGTCCTCTCCGTTGCCTCTCTTGCGTAACCTCTGCCTATTGGATATCCTACGCATTCGTCCAGAGGCATCATAATGTCAGAGCCAAGGCTAATCTGTATATCAATAACCTTCTCTGGCGTAAAATATATGGGTGCTCCATCTATGTGGGAAGAGAAGAAAATGCCATCATCGTGGATTTTCCGTATACTCGAAAGGGAATAGACCTGGAATCCACCTGAATCAGTGGCAATCGGACCATCCCAATCCATAAATGAATGTAGCCCCCCGAGACTCTTTATTAGTTCTTCACCCGGACGGATATGCAGATGATATGTATTGGATATGAATAATTGAACCCCTAATTTTGCTAAATCCCAGGAGGGTAGAGTTTTGACATTACCCAATGTGGCAACGGGCATAAAAGCGGGTGTTTTAATATCTCCGCTCTTTGTATGGAGAATGCCTGTTCGAGCGCTATTGCTTTTTGCTGTTATCTTGAAATGTTTATTATCCATATCAAAAAAAGCGGGCAACGGGATTCGAACCCGCGACCCCGAGCTTGGGAAGCTCGTACTCTACCATCTGAGCTATGCCCGCCTGCATAAAATAATACTGATTGCCAGAAAGATGTCAAGACCTACCCGATATCCTTCTCTCTCGCCAAGACTTAAAATACTTCAAAGTTTGTAAAGGGCCTATCTCTCGGCAGAAGGGCGGATTGACTTCGGAGAAAAGGTATTCTGTGTATTGATAAAATCGGGTGATGGGCCATAATTAAATGCGAGTGCACCCTGAGGACAGGCTTTAATGCATCTACCACACTTTATGCAATCCAAAGAATCAGGGTGTTTGAATATCTCAATGCCCATGGGACATACATTCTGACAGATATAGCACTCCGTGCATCTTTTTTCATCCACCTGGATTCGAAAAAAAGTGAATTTATTAAACAAACCAAACATTGCGCCAAGGGCACAACCAAAACGGCAAAATGGTCTCTTTATAAAAATAGACGCTGTGATGACTAAAATGACAATTGCGTATTTCAAATAGAAAAAACCACCAATTAGCCCCCGAAGCTCTGGGTTAAGGAGAAGTTGAGGGATTCCAGCTTCTATTCCACCTGCTGGGCACAGCCGACAAAACCATGAATCACCTGTAATAAAGACGATAATGGTTGCTACCAAGAATAGCATTATATATTTTGTGTATGTATGTCTCTCCTGGACTCTCAACTTACAGGTCTTTAGTTTATAGAGAAGTTCCTGAAAAAAGCCAAAAGGACATATCCATCCGCAGATAAACCTTCCAAGGGAGACACCAATTACCCCTATAAAACCCAGAACATAGTATGGGATTGTTCGAAGTCCTATAAAATGCTGGAAGGTTCCCATTGGGCAGGAAAACCTTGCAAGAGGACATGCATAACAGTTCAGGCCAGGGAAAAAGAAATTCTTACCAGTACCCTGATATATTCCTCTGTAAAAGTAATTATTGCCGGCAAAGAACGCGCCTATAAGAACACAAAAACGGACATAACGATTATATAACCAGCTAAACATTAAACAATGCCGATGCAGTAGAGACAGAGCAAAGAGCCATTAATTCCAGTCTCAACGAACTGTTTCAGTAATATTCCTCCCAGGAAGAATCCAAAACTTATTAAGAGTCCTACTAAAAAGGCAATAGAGCGCTTCCCTATATATCTCATAATAACTCAAGGAATTTAGCTTTTATCGTATTCTCATACCCAGGAGCATAACCAATAATTTTATCCTTAATTTCGCCCTCTCTGTCGAGTATAAAGGTGGTGGGGATTGGTTGTATGCCATACTTCTCAACGGTAGCCTTATCACCGATAAGGACCGGATAACTCATCCCTTTTTCCCTGGCAAAAACTTCCAGTTTTTGCTTTCCATCCAACCCAACACCTAAAATCACCAATCCGTCATCTTTATATTCATTGTAGAACTGGATAAAATGTGGTATCTCATATATGCATGGACGGCAGAAGGTTGCCCAGAAATCAATGATCACTACCTTACCCCTATAGTCAGAAAGTGTGTGGGCCTGTCCATTGAGATCCAGAAGAGTGAAATCAGGAGCTATATTTGAATCCTCTACTTCAGCAGCAATTTCATCACTGGAACTCTCTTTATCTGGACCACCACATGAGATAAGCAAGAGTCCAATTATCGTAAATAAAAAGTATTTTTTCAATATTCCTCCTTTGCTACTTTATCCTGAGTATTCTTCTCAATTTATTCTCATCAAATCCGACGATCTTATAATTACCTGCAAGTGTCACTGGAACTCCAGTCTGTCCGGTTTTCTCCTTTAGCTCTCTTGCTGCAGACCGATGAAAGTTGAGATTTATTTCCTTGAAAGTAACGCCGTGTTCTCTTAAAAAGTTCTTCACCTTTTTGCAATAAGGACAACTCGAACTGGTATAGACTAAAACCCTCATCTTCCCTCCAGATACTGTCTTACTTTAAAAGCTGCCAGGGCTCCGTCACCTATGGCTGTCGCAACCTGGCGAAGAGATGTAATCCTTACATCGCCTGCTGCGAACACTCCTTCTTTTGAAGATTTTAGTTCCTGATTGGTCTCGATGAATCCTTCTTTATCCATATCTATTGAACCTTTTAAAAATCCTGCGTTGGGAACGAGCCCAACGTAGATGAATGCACCTTTCACATCCAATATCCTCTTTTGGTTAAAATCCCTCTTTTCCACTTCAACCCCTGTAAGCCGATCATCACCAATAAATCTTGTCACCCTATGTGAGAGTAGTAATTCAATCTTACCAATTTCTTTTATTCTATCCAGTAGAATCCTTTCTGCTGTAGGATGGTCAAGGAATTCAATTATCCTGATGCTTCTTGCAAATTTTGAAAGGTATAGAGATTCCTGTATCCCTGAATTCCCTGCCCCAACTACCACAATATCCTCCCCTTCAAAGAAAGGAGCGTCACAGGTGGCGCATAAGGAGATACCTTTCCCTATTAACTCATCTTCACCCGGGACACCCAGTTTCTTACTCTTCGTCCCCGTTGCAACGATGATCGCTGAAGCAGTGTATGAACCGTTCATTGTTTCAACTATCATCGGTCGAGCCTCAAAGTCAACACCAGTCACTTCAACATTTTCTGTTCTTACCCCAAATTTACTTGATTGTTTCTCGAAAAGTCCCCCCAATTCCTCTCCCGATACTCCATCGGGAAACCCCGGATAATTCTCTATCCAATCCGTCGAAACTATATATCCTCCAGGAACCATTTTCTCAAAGATAACCGTATCTATTTTTGACCTTCCGAGATAGATAGCTGCTGTAAGCCCTGCCGGGCCAGCACCTATTATTACTGCCTCAAAATGAGATTTCACTCCCTCTGAGCTCGTTTCTTCACTTTTTCTCTTTAACGTGAATTGCATTCCTATCTTATCGATTCCATTATCCTAGAAAGAAATTCCTTCTCCGGCAATGCCCCTACGAAACTAACCCTATCATTCACCACTATGTGAGGAACGCTACTAACATTATGTTCCCTTGCAAGATCTGAAAAGCCATATGCGTCAATCATTGAAGCCCTGACATTATCATTTGCCAATGAGAACAGGTGCGCGGTTCGAACAGCTTTCACACAATAAGGACAGGCACTCGTTATAAAAACTTTTATATCAATGGGTTCATCTATCTTAGAGAGAGCCAGGACTACATCATCAGGGAGAGGTAGATTATCCGAACCCATATCTATGATATCTTCAACAAAACCTGAAAACTCATAACCGGCTGGAATTCCATAGAAATTAATAAAGCCTTTTCTTGACGATTTTATCTTAGTCGCCGGGCACATCAAGAGTCCTTCTGACTCGAGCTCCGCCCTATCAGAGCAATCCTTCACTGTAAGAGTGAGATAATCATTCAATTCCACCAATTCTTCCAATAAAGCTTTTGACGATTGCAAATAATCCGAGTTATCATTTTTATCGGTGAAGTGCAACAGTTCCACTTCTCTTTTTAATCTTTTCTTGAACTCATTTCTTAGATACTCCTTATCTTCTTCTCTTAAAAAACCCACTTTCCCTCCTTTATGATAGAGAAAAATTTTTATTTTTTATAAAAACCTACGTTAACCCGTTAGATATCATTCCTACGAGTTTCAATTACCAAATTTATGGAGCACAATACAATAGTGCTTCCATTTACAGTTCTGAAAACGTACTTTCTATAATATTGATAAAACGCATCTTCGCAACCCCAATTTCTTGACACTGATTTACACTGATTGGACTGATTTAAAGAACCCAACCCCACACCTAAGAATTTAACCGCAGATTCACCCCGTGAAATAAAACGCTAAAAAATAAAAATCAGTGAATATAGATAAAATATTTCACGGGGTAAACACAGATAAACGCAGATATTTATCGGTAAAAAAAACACCCCTTCATAATCCATAATCAAGGCGCAGATTTTTACTGATTATACAGACTGTTTAGATATCTTGTCCTTTTGTAGGGGCGAACTGCGTTCGCCCTATTTTAATTGGTGTAGGAGCGACATCGTGAATCGCGAAATGTGGGAGTGGGCTTCTGCCCACGACAATCACAATGGAGTAGCGCAAACAAGTTGCGCGCTCTGGCTGCAGGGGTGAGTCGCCCCATGAAATAGTTTTAGTGTGGGCATTACTAATCATTTCACCACAATGTAATAAGATTACATATGGCAGGCAGGGCAAGCCCAAATTGTAGGGGTTTGATTCATCAAACCCGAATGATTTTTGTATTTTATTGTCACAAAGTCACCCCCCAACCCCACAAGCACATCTTATAAAAAAATTAATTTAGGACTTGACAGCCTTATCATTAGGCTATAAAATCCTAATATGATTACTCATGATAATATTCAGGATATACTAAAAGCTCTTGGGAGCCAGATAGGCTTCTATGAAGGTTCCCCTATTGCTATTGTTGTTTGTGGAGGAACTGCCCTTTCTGCTCTGGGTTTAATATCGAGAACTACAATGGATGTAGATGTGTTGTGTGGGGTGATTGAGGGAAAGAGCGAGATTAAACTGAAGGAAATTGAAGAACTTCCCCCTTCTTTTGAGAAGGCTGCTGAAGTTGTCGGAAGGGATTTTGGTTTACCAGAGAATTGGATTAATATAGGCCCTGCGGCACACTTGGAATCTGGCTTGCCAGAAGGTTTTAAAGAAAGGCTTATCAGAAAAGAATATGGTGAATACTTAACGGTATACTTTATTTCTCGTCTGGACCAGATACATTTCAAACTTTACGCTTCACTAGATAGAGGAGGATATCATGTGGACGACCTTTTCGCTCTTGGTCCTTCCATTGATGAAATAGGAATGGCAGCAAGCTGGGTTTTAACACAGGATGTATCTGAAGGGTTCAAGATTATACTAAAGGATTTTTTAAAAAGGAAGGGATATAATGAAATTGCTCAAAGAGTTTAAAGAGGAATTACTGGATAACCTTCTTAGAATACACTGGAAACATTGGTCAGCTTTGGGTGTGGCCTCACATGTAGGGGAAGAAGATAACTGGATAATTGACCTCGAAAGTTTGATAGTTTCCACATTGTATACAGGAAAATTTGATAAAAGGCTTTTATCTACATCAATTGAGTGGCTAATGCAGAATGGTGAATGGGTTAATTATTCCAGGCTGAAAAGGATAGGTAAATATTACTGCAAAGCAAATAAAGAACTTAAGGTCTCTTTGCTCCCTGAAAGTCTTATCAGTTTGTTGGGTAAAATATCAAAAAGTGCAAACAGGGAGAAATCATTAGAGACTTTAGGTGATGCTCAGATTCTGGAAAATCTAACCGATGAATACATAAATATTTTTAAGCAAATCGAGATAAGAGGTATTGCCACAGAGCCGAAAATACAAAAGTCCTGTCTCCTGCAGTTACATCTCAGAGGTATTTTTGGAATAAATGCACGAGCTGAAATACTGATGTATTTTCTTTCAAGCAAAGAAGGAAACTCGAACCAAATAGCGAAAGAGATATATTTCGATCAGAAGATTGTATACAGAATACTTGAAAGATGGGCGGAAGCCGGATTTGTTGGGAAGGAAGAGCGTGGAAAAGAGGGTATTTATTTCTTAAAAAATTGTGATGAACTTTCCAGAATGTTAAATCTGAGAAACATTTCTAAGTACATAAATTGGGGAAGGACTTTCTACTTTTTTTCAAGATTACTCAAGGTACTTCACACAAAACCCTATTCTGAGGATGAATATCTACTTTCCTCTCTTTTCCGTGACTTATTTGGTGAAGCAAAGGTTATTGGCAGATATTTGAATGTATTATTTCCGGATGCTGGTTTATATAAAGGTGCATCGTTTTTTAGTCCATTTGCCTCAACAATTTTGGAGACAGTGAGAAAAATTGGAAAAGGTGAATAATATTTCCTGATACAAATTTACAACCTTTAAATATTGCCACAAAAGTCACCCCACCTCAGAGTTTAACCGCAGATGGACGCAGAGATAGTCGTCTCGCTCCATTGAAAAATGAAGAGTGAAAAATGCAAAATTTAGGATAAATAAAAAACAACCTAACCCCCAACACCTAAATCCAAAACCCTAATATTTACCACAAAAAACACAAAGATCTTTTTGTTTGATTTACCCATACGCATAGACACCCCTCCGAAAAATGTAGGGGCAAGACATGTCTTGCCCCATGTAATAGGAACCTCTGGAGATACATTTTTATTCCATGGGGTGAGGAAACCTCGCCCTTACAAAATGGTAAGGTATATCTAAAAAATCTGTTTTAATCAGTGAAAATCGGTGTCTTGATTATGGGTTAGGAAGGGGTGTTCTTTACCAATAAATATCTGCGTTTCTCTGCGTTTACCCCGTGAAATATTTTATCTATATTCACTGATTTTTATTTTTTAGCGTTTTATTTCACGGGGTGAATCTGCGGTTGAATTTCTTATGTGTGGGGTAGGGGGTCTAAAACACAAATATCTGCATAGCAATTGCACAAGCAATCGCTACAGTGAGATTATCATTAATCTTGAGTGGAAGGGCTTCAACGATAGTCCCAACAACTGCTCCTATAAGAAGAATTACAAGGTGAATTGGAACCCATTTATATAGTAGTAATGAAAGAAGTACAGCGGTAATGAAAAAAGAAAGGCTGCCTTCAAGGGTTTTTTCTCCCATCTTAACATGGCCGTATTTTGAGCCTATTACCGAAGCAGCGGTATCGCCAAACAACATAAAGAGAAGACTCACAATCGCCACCCATTTATCAAAGAAGGCAATGACTATTGCATTGGATATAAGCAAAGCCATCGTGCCGGTTATAACTCCTTCCTTTTCTCGCAAAATACCATGGGAATGCTCAACCATCACCTTCCAGATGTTTGTAGAAAGATGCCTCATTATCTCAATCACGGTCATCATCCCAATGAGATAGAAAAGAAGCATCTCTACAATAATCTTATTGGGTGTAAAATAATATATCAGAGGAAATATGATACCTGCACCGATTCTATACGTTTTTCTTGCTATTAATTTCATCGAGTCCCTCCTTTTAATTCGCAAAGAGCCCGTCTATTTGCGATTAAGGTTACTATCAGGAAAATAATCAGAAAAGGAATGATCCAGGGAAGTGAACTCCGATAGAAAAAAACCAGGATTGCAAGCACCAATATAAAAACAGGTAAGACCAATTTTGCGTTCCTTGGGCTCTTCTGCATAAGGAAATAAGCTACTATTCCAACGGGGAAAAATTTGGGGAAGAGGTATAGTAATACTCCTCCTGTGGTTGCCACTCCCTTTCCTCCTTTAAAGTCAAGGAATACTGACCAGCAGTGTCCTGCAACAGCAGCTACTCCAACGAGTCCCACCCAGAAAAGGTGGTGGAGATTATAGGCAGGTAGATTTAGCAACTTATCCGACAAAAACATAGGGATTACTCCCTTAAGTGCATCCATGAGAAAAACAGTTATACCCCAGACCTTGCCAACTTCTCTATAGACATTAGCAGCTCCCGGATTCCCACTTCCTACCCCTTTAATATTCACTCCTCTCAATTTGGAAATAACAATAGCAGAAGGAATTGAGCCGAATAGATAACCTAAGGCGATAGCCATTATTACTACCATAACTTTATTCTATGATTTTCCAGCATAAAATCAAGGGGAATGAAGGATTTCGACAACACATTTTTCCACCTATGAGAAAAATCATGGCCGCAAAGCCACTTCCCACGTTTTCTGGATATACAAAGAATTAAAGGGGAGAGGTTGGGCTCTGCGTTTATCTGCGGTTAAAAATTGGGAGGTTGTGTGGGAAGCGACTATGAGAGTTGACAGTCGATTGAATAATATTAACATTTCTGGATATATAGATATAAAGGAGAGGGAAATAGTGCAACTACTTAATAAAATAATAGAAAAACTGTGCTTAAACATTGCTTTTTAGCAGAATCTCTGTAATATTTCCCAATAAAATGTGTTATGTTATATGTTAAATGGTAAATAAGGAGGTAAGGTGGCTAATTTACTCAATATAATCATAGAACCAGGTAAGGTCTTCCAACACATAAAAGAAAAAGATGATTGGTGGATACCTTTTATTATTGTGGTAGTCTTTGCATTAATAGTTACCTGGGTCAGTGCGCCTGCTATAGCCAGGCTAACAGCACAAATGATGGCCGAGAGGGGGATAGAGAGGGAATTGCCAGCTGCGGTTGGAATTATCAAATATATTTTTATACCTATAGGGACGTTAATCGGCTGGCTAATTATTGCAGTTATCATCTGGACCTTATCAAACCTCATTGGTGGTAACTGGAACTTTATCAAGGCTCTTGATCTCTTTGCCTATTCCTCAATAATAGGGGTAATCAAGCAGATAATTACAATCATTGTGCTCCTGATGCGAGGTCTTCAGAATATTGTTACATTCAAGGACCTCAGGATCGCTACAGGCTTAGACCTTTTCTTTCATCCAGAGAACCCAAAACTCTATGCCCTTGTTTCGGGAATAGATATATTTGAGATCTGGATATATACACTGGTTGCCCTTGGCATTTCTGAAATAGCAGGGGTTCCAAAGAAGAAGGGGGCTATGGTCTCTATTATTACCTTCCTCGTCCTTCTGGGGTTTAAGGTTCTCCTCGCAAGAAAGGGTGCGTTTTGATTGTATTGTTATTTTTTTCTGTAAACCTTAGTCTTGACCAGGCTATCGATAAGGCTCTTATGAATAGTTATCTATATCTGCGAGCTAAAAAGAACCTGCTTATTCAGCAAAAGACTAACTCCTTTATCTACTCCGAACTACTACCTCAGATATATGGCGGTTACGACTACAGCCGATCGCACTCAATCGCCACAGGAATGGACCTTTATGACACCACATCTGCCTATAGCGTTTCCCTTTCCTGGAATCTCAAGCCAACCGACTTCTTAGATGCTTATTCCACTCATTATAAGAACAGTTCCGCCTATTCTTACTTCCAGGAAATGAGGGATGAGGTTATCTTTCAGGCTGTAACATCCTATCTCAATTCCTTTATGATGGATGAATTGCTTCAAAGTAAGATAAAGGCTGTTGAACGCACCAAGAACAATTACCTACTTGTAAAAGAAAAGCTGAGATTGGGTTCTGCATCAAGGGCAGAACTTTTGAAGAGTGAAGTAGATTTCAAACAATCGCAATACGAACTCCTCCGGGCAAGGAAGGACCAGAGGGTGGCAAGACTAAAATTAACAAAGCTCATCGGGATAGACCCTACAGATTCACTGGTCCTCCAGGAGCCTTCTATTGAATTTGAATTGCCAGCAAAGGATTCTATACGCCATCTTGCCCTCTTAACCGACCCCACATTGAATATGTATCGTTCTGATGTACGGAGTGCAAAATTGGATCTACTCTGCAATACAACCAATCAACTATTCTCGCTTTCCTTATCCGGAAATTACGGATATTCAGGCGATAATTTCCCCTCATCTTCTGTATGGGACGAAGGCGACCACTATTCCATTGGTGTATCCGTCTCAATTCCCATTTTCACCGGTTTCGGAAGGGTGAACAGTATAATGCTTTCCCGATTGAAACTCTCCCTCGCGGAGTTAGAATTCTCTGAGAGAGAAAGGGACATACGAATCTCTGTAGAGGATATTTATCTGGGCTACAGGGAGTCAATGGAGAAGGTTGAACTCACAAGGATTATTTTAGAACTGGCAAAGGAGAGTTATAAAGCAACCGAGGAGAGATACAGGCTTGGAGAGGCTTCGATTATTGAATTATTGGTAGCAGAGGAAGACCTGCTCCAGGCCCATTATTCAGTTACGCAAGCTCAGTTTGATTATTATTTAGCAATATATAAACTCAAACGACTTATGGGGAGGCTATCATGACAAAAAAGAAGAAGTTGCTCATCATAGGTGCCGCGATAGTAATCCTGATAATTATTGTTGGGGTAAACCTTAAAGGCGGAAGTAGGGTGGAAGTCGAGGTTGGCCAGGTGAAAAAGGGGAAGATAGAGTCGCAGGTATCAGCCCCGGGAGAAATCCATGCAATAAAGGAAGTAAACATCAACTCTGATATAATGGGAAAGTTGGTGAAACTCTATGTGGAGGAAGGGGATTGGGTTAAGAAGGATCAGATTCTTGCTAAACTTGACTCCACGGAACAGTTTGCTGCCTATGAGAGAGCGATTTCCAATACGGGAGCCAATAAAGCAGACCTTGAATTCAAGGAGCAACAATACCAGCGAAAGAAGGAGCTCTATAAAAAGGGACTGATCTCAAAGGAAAATTATGAAAATATGTCAACAGCTGCAGAGGTTGCAAGGTTAAATCTGGACAACGCCAGGACAGAACTAAGGAGAGCAAAGAAACGACTGGATAAGACAACCATCAGGTCACCAATATCTGGCACGGTAATGAGTATCAATGTTAAAGAAGGGGAGAACGTTATCACAGGGACTATGAATAATCCAGGAACCGTCCTGCTCACAATAAGCAATCTTGATGCTATGGAGATGATAGCAAATGTCAATGAGAGTGAGATTCCCTTGCTATCTTTTGGTGATACAGCAAAGGTCACAATAGAGGCATTTCCGGATACAGAATTTGTTGGAACGGTCTATAAGATAGCATCGATGCCAAAGAGGGACCTGACATCTCAATCGGGAGTTGTGGAGTTTGAGGTGAAAATCAATCTCCCTCATCACCCTGGTATGCTTCCTGGAATGAGTGCTTCTGCTGATATAATAACCGATGTTAAGGAGGATGTCCTCCGTGTGCCCCTTCAGGCTATTGTAACCCAGAAGAAAGAGAAGGGTGTTTTCACTATTAAGGATAAAAAAACGGAATTCGTTCCGGTTACCACAGGAATAACGGAAGGGAAGTGGGCAGAGGTAGAAGAAGGTTTAGAGGAGGGAACCCTCGCTGTTACTGGTCCTCTTAAGGTTCTTATGAAACTCGTCGATAAGCAGGAGGTTTCTTATAAAATAAAGGAGGATAGCACGGAAAATAAAAAAGAGAAAGAAGAAAAATCAAAGGGACCTAAAAGAGTGCGAGTGAGAAGATAGAAATATGGACAGAGGGTTTTTAGCAGAGAGTGTGCGCTCTGCGTTAGAAGCAATAAAGACCAACAAGCTAAGGTCCCTTCTTACGACACTCGGTATAATTATAGGCGTGACAACCGTGATAGCGGTGATATCAGTAATTTCAGGGCTAAAAACACAGGTGGCAAGCAGTTTCTCTTCTCTTGGGGCCAATGTTCTCTATGTTCAGAAATTCCCATGGGTGATGGGAGGAGCTGGTATAGATTGGTGGAAAATTCGTCAGAGGAAAGATATAGGTATGGATGAATTCAGGGCGTTAAAGGAATATGGCTCTTCCTTTAAATATGTAGCCCCGGAGATAACTTATAGATATGATGTGAAGGTCGGGAATAAGAATGCAAGGGGAGTGGAAGTTGTCGGAACTACAGAGCATTTTCCAGAGATTAGAGACCAGGGAGTAAAACTCGGTCGTTTTCTTTCTCTGGATGATATAAGATATAGGCGGGATGTCTGCATCCTTGGTCAGGATGTAGTAAACACCCTGTATCCGGATGAGAATCCAATAGGAAAACAAGTCAGGATAAAAGGTAGAATCCTTACGGTCATTGGAATACTTAAGGAACTCGGGGATCTAATGGGACAGAGTATGGATAATGTTGTAGTTGTTCCTTATACTACTATGGCTAAATTCGTTGGGCATCGTAGATCTATCACCATAACAGTCCTTGCCCAGGATGAAGAGGAAGCCAGTGAAGAGATACGTTGGATACTGCGCAGAGTGCGCAAAGTAAAACCTGGAGAAGATGATGATTTTTCTATTAATTCATCCGGAGCTATAACCAAGCAATTCAATGACTTAACAAGGACGATGTTTATAATAATGATAGGTATTGCGGGAATATCACTGGTGGTTGGTGGGATAGGCATAATGAATATAATGCTCGTTTCTGTAACAGAGCGCACCAGAGAGATAGGGGTAAGAAAGGCGATTGGAGCAAAATCCTCTGAGATACTTTCTCAATTCCTTCTTGAATCGGTTATGGTCTCCTTTGTCGGAGGTATCATCGGCATCTTTCTTGGTTTTTCTCTCACCAAACTGATATCCACTATAGGGAATATGCCCTTTGGTATGCCTATCTGGGGCATCGTTCTCGGATTTAGTTTTTCTTTCTTTATCGGTGTTTTCTTTGGTATATATCCAGCAAGAAAAGCTGCTTCCTTGAGCCCAGTGGAGGCCCTCCGTTATGAGTAATCTAATAGAGATGAAAAAGGTCAAAAAGACCTATAAGCTGGGAGAAACAGAGGTTCATGCCCTCCAGGGAGTGAATGTGTCAATAAGTAAAGGTGAATTCATATCTATCGTTGGACCTTCCGGGTCAGGTAAATCCACCCTGATGCATATTTTAGGTTGCCTTGATATTCCATCAGAAGGCACATATCACCTTCAGGGAGAAGATGTGGGTAAGATGAATGGTGACCAATTGGCTGATATACGAAAGAAATTTATAGGTTTTGTGTTTCAAGATTTCTATCTTCTTCCTGATGTTACAGCATGGTATAATGTTGCACTCCCTATGATTTATAACAGGGTGCCTCCGAAAGAGAGGAAAGAAAGAGCAATCAACTTCCTTACCGAAGTTGGATTAGCCGATAGGATTAATCATCTACCCAATCAGTTATCCGGTGGGGAACGTCAGAGGGTGACTATTGCCCGTGCCCTTTCAAACGAGCCAGAGATTATTCTGGCAGATGAACCAACCGGCAACCTGGATTCAGCCACTGGTGAAGGAGTTATGCAGATATTCTATAAACTTCACGAGGAAGGTAAGACGGTAATTCTTGTTACCCATGAACTCTATGTAGCTGACCAGGCAGAGAGGAAGATCCATCTTAAGGATGGAATGATTGAAGATGGGGGATAAGAATATATTCAATGAAGAATGTAAAGTGCAAAATGCAAGGTATTAGTAGCATCGGGCTTTATCAATTTCAATTCTCGCGGGCAGACCTGTCTGCGTGCGGATACGCACAGGCAGAAGCCCACTCCCACATTAAAGTTTCAATAACCCAATTATGAGGAATGAAAAGTAAAGAAAATCCCAGGATTCTTATAATCAACTGGCAGGATTGGACCAATCCACAAGGCGGAGGTGCAGAGGTACATCTACACGAGATATTCAAACGCCTGACAGATGATTACGATATAACCCTTCTTTGTTCGAGTTATGAAAATGCCAAATCTTACGAAGAAATAGACCATATTAAAATCCATAGGGTCGGTTCGCGAAACACCTTTAATCTTTTCGTCCCCTCAGCATATAAGTTTCTATCCAGAGCCAAGGATTTTGATATGGTTATTGAGGACCTTAACAAGATTCCGTTCTTTGGACGATTCTATATCAAAGGAAAGAGAATGGCTATCCTTCATCATCTATTTGGGGAATCGATATATCTTGAGACCAATTTCCTGTTCGGTTCCTATGTATATTATACAGAAAGATTAATACCAAAATTCTACCGGGATATCCCAATTGCGGTGGTATCAGAGAGCACAAAGGAAGACCTTATCCAGAAAGGAATAAAGGAGGAATGTATAACGGTAATCTATAATGGAGTCGACCTTAGCCGTTACCGCACCGCAGAAAATCTCTACGGGAAACCCACCATAGCCTGCCTGGGCAGGATGAAGAAGTATAAGAGGATGGATATATTTATTGACGCAATTCCAGAAATCCTTAAGGAAATCCCTGACCTACAGGTTCTGTTCGTGGGCAGGGGAGACGATCTACCACGCCTGAAAACAATAACAAGGGATAAGGGAATGGATAAAGTAATAGAGTTTAGGGGTTTTGTCTCCGAGGACGAAAAGAACGAGATCCTCTCAAAATCATGGGTAGCGGTTAACACATCACCAAAGGAGGGATGGGGTCTTACATCTATTGAAGCCCAGGCTTCTGGAACTCCTTCAATTGTGCCAGATAGCCCGGGACTCGGTGAGACAGTAAAGGATGGAGAAACAGGATATATATATCCTTATCGTTCTATAAAAACGCTATCCGGTATCCTCATCGAGTTTCTCAAGGACAGAAAAAAGGCCATTGAGATGGGAAGAAAAGCCCGCCGTTGGGCATCCAATTTCTCATGGGACCATTCTGCAGAGAGGATGGATGCATTTATAAAAGGGATTATATGACCATTGGTCATGATATGTCACGCCTTCTCCCTTTTTAATCCCTACCCCTCCCAACCGAATTGTAGGAGCGACATCGTGAGTCGCGAAATGTGGGAGCGGGCTTCTTCCCGCGAGAATCTGTAGGAACAAATTCCCAGTCGCGATAATGGGGTAGAGGCAATTAATGAATTACCTCTATTCGTTTCGCGCCCTGCATGGACTTGAAACCTTCTTTATATTCCTTTGCGCCTTTGCGAAAAAAGGGGTAGGCGTAATCAGCAAACCTTGACAAAGCGAACTTCATCGTCTATGATAACTTGATGAATGAAAATTCTACGAATGAAAATTCTATGAAGATTATCCTGGCTTCAGGATCGCCAAGGAGAAGAATGTTCCTCCGTCAATTGGGAGTCGAGTTTACTGTAAAAATTGCAGAAGTAGAGGAAGTTCGGCTAAAAACACCTGTAGAGACCTGTATTTACAACGCAACGGCGAAGGTAAAGTGGGTCACTACAAATACCAATGTAAATAATACTCCCCTAATACTTGGTTTTGATACCCTGGTTTTTTTTAACGGCTTGATACTGGGCAAACCAGGAAACAGGGAAGAGTCAAGAGCGATGTTACGAAAACTCGAAGGTAAATGGCACGAGGTATATACAGGTGTGGCATTATGGAATGGCGGAAAAATCACAAATGACTATGAGAAAACGCGGGTAAAATTTCACCCACTCACAGAACCCCAGATAAGATTCTATGTAGATTCCGGCGAAACCCTTGATAAAGCAGGAGCATACGGCATACAGGATAAGAATATATCTTTCGTTGATAGGATTGATGGCAGTTTTACCAATGTTGTAGGATTCCCTCTAAGCACTACAAGAAGACTACTCAGAGAAGCTGGACTTATTATCTAAGGTAGTGGAAAAATATGTGGGCGAAAACCATCCAGTGGCTTGGTAATAAAGCAAGACTTATTGACCAGAGAAAATTACCAAAAGAAGAAGTCTATGTGGATATAACTACACCAGAAGAAATGTATGACGCAATAAAGAGCATGCTTATTAGAGGAGCACCTGCTATTGGAGTCGCCGCAGGGTATGGAATTGCACTGGCAGCACTTAATAATTGTAATAAGAGTTATATAAAAGAGAAAATTGAATTAATGGAATCCGCCAGGCCCACAGCCTATAACCTATTCTATGCAACAAATAGAATGAAGAAGTTGCTCGATTATGAGGATATAAATGCATCAATGTTCACAAGCGAAGCAGTCCTGATTCACAAAGAGGATAAAGAATTAACCGAAAAACTTGGCGAATATGGTGCTTCCCTAATTCCTGACCAGGCACAGTGTATGACCATATGCAATGCAGGAGCATTGGCCACCGGAGGTATTGGAACAGCTCTTGCCGTATTTTATAAGGCAAAAGAAAAAGGGAAGAAGATTTCCGTATTTGTTCCTGAGACAAGGCCATTTCTCCAGGGGGCTAGACTCACAGCCTGGGAACTTAAGAAAAACGGGATAGAACCCATACTTATCGCAGACAGCGCAATATCCCACATATTGAAGACTGAAAAGGTCGATTCTATTTTTACTGGAGCCGACCGGATAGCAAGGAATGGGGATACAGCAAATAAGATAGGAACCTACGGGCTTTCGCTCGCAGCAAAGGAACACCAAATACCATTCTTTGTCGTTGCGCCATCAACGACTTTTGATCTCTCTATAAAAAACGGAAAGGAAATACCCATTGAAGAACGAGGAGCCGAGGAGTTGATAGAGTTTGGAGGAATTCACACAGCCCCTGAGAACATTAAGGTTAGGAATCCTGCTTTTGATGTTACCCCTAATTATTTGATAAAAGGTATAATAACTGAGAAGGGCATAATCTATCCTCCCTTTGAACAGGGCATTAAAAATGCATTGCATTAACAATGCGTTGCATTAACAATGCATTGCATTAAAACACGGAGTGCTAAAAATCACGAATGATTCTCTTTTTATTAATTCTTGTAGAAGAAGATATATTTAAACCCGAATTACCTACTTTGATGATAAAACCAGAGGAATCCTGGGTTTATAGTATGGAAAAGGACTGGATTAACCTGGCGCTAAGTCCTGAGTACTATCACCTTCTCAACGTAAGTATAGGAAACTTGAGAATCCAGAGTGTAGGAGATAGGGATTTTGCCAAGCATTATTCCCTGTTATCTTCAATAAATTCTATATCATATAGGTTTCGGGTAGAACATACAATCTGGGACGAAAAGAAGGTAACAAAAGCGGAAGGTTTTAAATGGGTATACTATCGCTCTAATTTAATCCTCGGATGGCTGGAAGGTGCGAACATTGAAGATTCACTTATTTATGGTGGAGGGATTCGTTATTATCACTCATTCCCTTCTCTCTCTCTGGGTGGGTGGGTAAATTATCTGGATACACCTGATTATGGAATAATTCTCACATTTAAGAATTACAGGATTGAGGTTGGGTTGGTGAGGAGATGTGCAGGTTATGTAGGAGACTGGGGTGATATAAAAGTTGGCAGATTTAGAGATAGATTCCCAACTGTGTTTTTCCCAATAGAGAATGCGTGTCCAAAAACTATTGAATATTACGGTGTAAGTATGCATTGCTTTAATCTCGAAATATCTGCAGGTAGAAGAAATTATTACACATATGGTGAGGATACACTTATATGGGGAGAAGGAGAATGCTACTTTGCAAATCTTGGAATGGAATGGGAAAGATTTGGACTCGACCTTGCTTATCAGGATAAAGGGATGGTTGAAAAATACGGCAGGGCTTTCCTTAAAGGTAAGTTGGGCTTTCTCGGTTATAAGTTCTCTATCATCGGTTTCTCTCGTCCCATAAGGTATCTATCCGGTGGAATAGAATTCTGGCTGGATAATAAGTTCTCTCCATTTATTACAGTTAGGAATATCTCTTATAATCCCTCTGGCGAATTGTTAAACCCCTCGTATTATATAGGGATTCGTTATGTTCACTGAATCAGAAAAAAGGGTTATACTATTTATTATAGCTGTTTTACTGATTGGAAGTACACTAAAGCATTTCTATCCAGAAGTATCAAGGACTGAGGGCTCAATCTCACCCTTTCCAATAAATGTAAATACAGCACCAAAAGAGGAATTAATGCTTCTCCCTGGTATAGGTGAAATATACGCTGAGAGAATAATCAAATTCAGGGAGGAGAACAATGGTTTTAAAAACAAAGCAGATTTACGGAAAGTCAAAGGAATAGGGCCCAAAACATTAAAAAGAATAAAAAAATTTGTTACTCTCGGAGGTAAAAATGATGATAACGGACGCTAAAACATTCAGAGAATTGGTAAAAAGGCTCCACGAAAGGGGGGACAGGGTAGCAATAATGGAAAGAAGGGAGGGTGAATTTAGGAAGATAACCTATGCGGAGGTATCCGATTGGGCAAGGGCGATCTCTGCTTTCCTTACGGATATAGGTATTGAGGCGCCAACAAGGGTTGCCATACTCTCTAAAAACAGAATGGAATGGGGAATCTCATATTTCGGTATAACCTATGGAGGTTGTATCGCTGTTCCCATAGACCCGGAACTAAAGGAAAAGGAAATTACGCATATACTCAAGTTCTCTAATACCAAAGCTATATTCACTGAAAGATGTTTTCTTCCAACAATAAAAGACCTCGCCTCAAAAATGGAAATAGAACCCATAATAACACTTGATGGCTCAAAAGAGTTAACCCTGAAAGAAGTGATCGAAAAGGGATTGGAACTATTAGCCAGGAAAGAAGAGAAGCAAGTAGAAGTAAAAGGGGATGATACAGCTTCAATAATATTTACCTCGGGAACAACCGGTGTATCCAAGGGTGTAGAGCTCACCCATCATAATTTTATATACGATACAGTCCAGTCGGAGAAACTCCTAAATCTTATTGAGGATGAAGTATTCTTGTCTGTTCTCCCTATACATCATACATTTGAATTTACAGCAGGATTCCTGGAACCCATTATGTGTGGCGGAAAAGTGGTCTATGCGCGAAGTCTGAAATCGAAAGAATTGTTAGAGGACCTGAAGGACTCCCGGACTACTCTTCTCCTTGGGGTTCCACTCCTCTTTGAAAAGTTCTATCAGGGCATAAGAAAAGGGATTTCCGAGCAGAACGCTTTAAAGAAGGGTATGGTCAATCTGGGGCTCACGATGGGTAACTTAATGCGACAGATTAAGGGAAGGGCTTCCAAAAATCTTTTAACCGGTAAGGTCCTGGAACAGGCCGGAATGGATTCTCTACGCATTATGATAGCTGGAGCTGCTGCCCTTGACCCAGAAGTAGAACTGGGGCTCAAGGCATTAGGATTAAATATAGTTCAGGGCTATGGGTTAACAGAGGCATCCCCTATTGTCACAATAAATCCTGCAGTAGGATCAAAGGCTGGCTCAATCGGTAAACCTATTCCGGGTGTACAACTCAGGATTGACAAACCAAATGTTGAAGGGATAGGTGAAATCCTTGTTAAGGGTGACAATGTTATGAAGGGCTATTATAAAAATCCCGAAGTAACGAGAGAGACCATTCGTGATGGCTGGTTGTATACAGGCGATATGGGATATATGGATAAAGATGGATTTACCTTTATAACCGGTAGAAAAAAGAGTGTTATAGTAACTGATGGAGGAAAGAACATTTACCCTGAAGAAATAGAACAAATACTACAAAGGAGTGATTACATCGAAGAAGTCCTTGCCACTGAGCTCTTCGACAGGAAAAAGAATAAAACTGAACTCACTGCTATAATTTATCCCAATTGGGAGAGAATCGATGAATATATTGCCGAAAAGGATAAAGATGAGTCTGCTATAAATGAAATTCTAAAGAAAGAGGTGGAGGAAGCAAACAAAGGACTTGCTTCTTACAAACGTATTAATTCCTTCAAGATAAGGGAAGAGGAATTCCCAAAGACCACAACGAGGAAAATCAAACGGTATCTCTTTTTCGAGGAGAAGAAAATTTCTATTGATGACCAATCTTAAGAATCTCTCGGTTGAAGAGTTACAAGGTTTCATAAAGAAATTAGGGTATAAAGAATACAGAGCAAAACAGATATTAAACTGGATATACGTAAAGGGCGTCGAAGACTTCGATAAGATGACCAATCTGTCAAAGAAGATGCAGATAGAACTCAACAAACAATTTGCTCTTCCAACGTTTCCACTGGTAGGAAAAATTGAATCAAATGATGGATCCATTAAGTACCTTTGGGACCTTCATGATGGAGAGAGAATAGAAAGTGTCTATATACCAGAAAAAAGCCGAAAAACCGTATGTATCTCTACACAGGTTGGTTGTGGTATGGGTTGTAGCTTCTGCGCTACGGGAAAATTGGGACTCGACAGGAACTTAGAGGAATGGGAAATTACCGAGCAGGTTTCGAGTGTCCAGAAGGACATTGGAAAGAGGATTACCAATGTTGTTTTAATGGGTATGGGAGAACCCCTTGCAAATACAGAAAAAGCCATAAAAGCAATATATAGAATGAATGAACTCATGCAGATTGGGGCAAGGAAAATTACATTATCTACTGCCGGAATCGTCCCGGAAATCTATAAGATTTCCAGAATCCCCATTCAGTTTAGACTCGCTATATCTCTGAATGCAACAACCGATGAGCTTAGAAGCGAACTTATGCCAATAAACAAAAAGTATCCAATAAACGAATTACTACAAGCTGGGTCATATTATGCAAAAAAGAAGCATATCCGCGTAACACTCGAATATATTATATTTAAGGGCCTTAATGATAGAAAACAGGATGCTATGCGTCTTGCGAATCTTTCTTTAAAATTACCAAGCAAGATCAATCTAATCCCTTATAATCCTGTTGATAATCTGGATTATAAAAGACCAGAAGATAAAGTGGTAGAAAGATTCAAGAGTTTTCTCTATCCAGTTGCTTCAGCCGTAACCATTCGCTGGAGTAAAGGTAGGCGCGTAGGAGCTGCCTGCGGCCAATTGAGAGGAGAAAACTGATGTGGATATTTATAAGCCTGATTCCTGGATTGTTACCACTTTCCTCCCCTGGTAAACCCATAGTTTCTGTAATAAGAAAACTTATCAGGGGCGATACTACTAATATCGCCGTTTCTATCACCTACGCAGAATCAACTGCAAAGATGGAAATTCCACCTGCCCCCTATCCTGTAAGGAAGGACTCTAAATTCGGGGAAACGCTTAAGGACCCATCAGTGTATAATAGAGATGCATTTTATCCTGCGAGGCCATATGTGGTTTACTACCTTGGTAAAAGAAGGGATATCCCATATTACATACTGGAGGTCCATCCATATCAATATAATCCAATGAAAAAGATTATAAAATATGCAAAATCAATAGATATAAAAGGGGAAAGGAATACTCAACCACTTAAAGAAAAAAATATAGATACGCTACTCATCGTGACCCCACAAAAGTTTCTATCCGCATTGGATTACTTCATCTTCTATAAAAGCCTCTTGGGGTTTGCCGTAGATACCATAGTAACTCAACCTCTCTGGGACCAGGACACAATAAGAGAGGAGATATCCAAAATACAACCTGACTATTTACTCCTTGTTGGTGATACAGAAGATGTACCCGGCTTTGTGAAAGAACTCTATATCCCGGAGTGGGGAAACGATGAAAGAACAACCGACCTTTACTATGCCTGCATTGATAGTGATTATATCCCGGATATGTACTACGGAAGAATGAGCATTGAAGACACAACAGAACTCTGCAATTTAATAAAGAAAATAATAAATTACGATTCCTCTCAAACTTCCTGGAATGGTAGGGCTTTCTTTATGGCGTCAAATGATGCAGCCTGGCATAGTTTGGTTGAAGAGACCCATATCTACTCAATGCAAAAGGTAAGATCTAATGGGATGACAGTTGATTCAAACTTTGCATATTATACCAGTAACCCCGGAACCCCACTAAAAGAAGCCTTTTCTTCCGGGAGGTCCCTTGCTGCATATTCGGGCCATGGCAATAAGTACTCATGGCAGGGCCCTTCATTCAACCTGGGTGACATCCAGGACTTACCGCCAAATTTGAGAACACCCATCGTTTTTAGCTTCGCCTGTCTTACAGGAGCCTATGATGAAAATGATTGCTTTATGGAGGAATGGAATACTGCGGAAAATAAAGGTTCTATTATTTCTTATGGCTCCTCTACCTTTTCCTACTGGGAGGAGGATGATATTTTTGAGCGATGTATCTTTGATGTTCTCTTTGAAGGGCTTTCAATAGGGGCAGTCATTGACACTGCAAAACTCCTGTTTGCCAGAGATTACACAGGCGATTCAGTATTTATCGAGTCATATTACCAACAGTATAACCTCTTGGGTGATCCAACATTAAGGGTAAGATCAGGCAATGAGGAGAAGATATCAATCGATATTCCAATAATATGTGCTTTGAATGATACAATAACTGCAGTTTTATCAGATGAGAGCAGGATAGGGCTCAAGCAAGAGAATATTAAATTGATCCTGGATACAGATCCATCTGGCAGGGTAGAAATACCACTATCGGCCTTCCAGGAGGGTAGGGTCTCTGTTACGGCTGTTGCACCCGGTAAACTCCTTACTGAAAAAACAATCCATCTCACAAATGCTCCGTTAGATGAGATATTTACAGTGAAACAGAAATTAACCACGGGAATATTTGGAATACACTTCTTTGCAATCGAAGGAAAGGTCAAAGCTAACCTGTATGACGCTCTGGGAAGACACATAGAGGAAAGGAGTTGGGCTTACGGGAGAGATGGCGAACAGGATGTAGGATGGGATATCAGTGACTTTGCCCCTGGCACTTACTTCCTTATAGTTAACCAGCAGGACCTCTGGAAATTCACAGAGAAGATAGTAAAATTATAGGGGTCGATAAGTAAACCCAAGGAGGGGATATGGATATAGAATTAATAGAATTGGAAAAACCCGAAGAGGCCAATATTGTTGTGGGTCAGGCACATTTTATAAAAACAGTAGAAGATGTATATGAAGCTCTGGTTACCTCTTATCCTGATATTAAATTTGGATTTGCGTTCTGTGAAGCCTCAGGCAAAAGACTTATTCGACATTGTGGAACCGATGATAAATTAAGGGAATTTGCAATAAAAAATGCCGAGAAGGTCGGGTCCGGACACTCGTTCTTTCTGCTTCTCGGGAATGCATTCCCTATAAATGTTATGAAATCCCTTAAATCGGTCGACGAAGTTCTCACTATATTTGCAGCAACATCAAATCCACTTACTGTGATAGTTCTAAGGGAAGAGGAAAAGAGAGGGATAATAGGTGTCCTCGATGGGAAACTGCCCCTTGGGGTGGAGGAAGAAGAAGATATAAAAGAAAGAAAGGATTTCTTAAGGAAAATAGGTTATAAAAAGTGAGGGTTCGAGGATTACGGGATTAAGGAGTAGGGATTAAGTGGTAAGTGAAAAATATATAATTGGAATTCATCAACTTACATTAATTTTATCGTCCGTCACCCGTCCACGGTCTTCGGTCATATATTCACCAGGAACCTTTCTTTAACCGTGCCCGAGTTTTATTTTCAGTTTCTCAATCATATCCAGAGTCATTGCTCTGAGGTCATATAGAGGCTCCCAACCCCACTCCTCTCTTGCCGCTGTATCATCTATGGATTTAGGCCAGGAGTCGGCTATCTCCTGACGGAAATCTGGCTTGTATTCGCATTTAAAATCCGGAATAATCCTCTGTATTTCAGAGACAAGTTCCCCTGGAGAGAAACTCACTGCAGCAAGGTTATAATCCGAGTGGTGCTTTAATTGATTAATATCTGCCTCAGAAAGGCTTATCAATCCTCTTATGGCGTCTGGCATATACATCATAGGGAGGGTTGAATCTTCCTTGAGGAAACAAACATAATGTTTATTTTTTATCGCTTCATAGAATATCTCCACTGCGTAATCGGTAGTACCTCCTCCAGGAAGTGTCTTATTACTTATTATTCCGGGGTAGCGAACACCCCTTACATCCAGACCAAAACGCTTAAAATAATAGTTTCCAAGTAGCTCACCAGTTACTTTTGATACCCCATACATAGTGGTGGGACGCATGATGGTTTCATTTGGAGTGTTTTCTTTGGGTGTGTCAGGACCAAAAGCAGCAATAGAACTCGGCACCATAATCCTTTCGAGCTCACATTCCCGTCCTACCTCGAGTACATTGTAAAGACCTATTATATTCACCCGAAAAGCAAGCTGTGGTTTTTCTTCACCAGTGGCGGAAAGGACTGCCCCCATATGATATACAGTATCTATGTTATACTTTTTAATTACTAACTTGATTGCATCTTTATCAAGGACATCAACGAACTCGAATGGACCTGTTTCCTTCATTTCCTTTGTTGGTTTAGTTCTATGTCCTGCTGCTACCACATTTTCATTACCATATTTATCACGTAGTGCTTCAACTAACTCTGAACCGATTTGGCCCACAGCACCAGTTACTAATATCCTTTCCATCCGTCCTCCGTTTCAAAAGAATTTTTTAACAACATCATGGAATCTCTCTTATGCCTTCATTGCTGGTCTCAGTCTTTATAATATGAGGAGCATAACCTCTCCTTTTTAACTCTATTTCTAAAAGTCTGGCAATTTCATCCTGATTTCCCTTATTACATACAGCAAAGACCGAAGAACCACCTCCAGCTATATTAAATCCATAGGCACCTGCCTTTAGTATACATTTCTTTATCTCCCAATATCCAGGAATAGCGTTTGCACGAACAGGTTCTGAGATAAAATCGTATGATATAGCTTTACCGAATTCCTCTATATTTTCTTTCATTAGTGAATACAAGACCATTGCGCAATGAGAAGATTGCTCCCTTATATCGGAAAGGGAGAGTTCACCCGTGATAAAACCCCTCGTTGTCCTTTGCTTCTTCCTCATAACATTTATAACGAGTGGTATAGTCGGTATCTCGATCCGTCCAACATCCATAGGTTTATAACTTTTAATAAAAACAAAACCTCCAAGAAGAGCTCCTGCGACATTATCAGCACACGGCGAACCACCGGATGCAACCTCTCCCTTCCTCGCTATATCTACCATTTCATTTCCCTTTAGCCCAAGACCCAGAAGTTTATTGACGCCATACACACAGGCAGAAGCAGATGCACCTGAACTACCCAAACCCGAAGCAACAGGCATCTTTTTTTCGATTAATATATGAATACCCTTTTTTATGCCAAGCTTTTCCAATAGATGAATGAGGGCAAGGCTACCTGTATTATCAGATGGATCCGTTGGAATATCATTAACTGGACCCTTTATCTCTATATCTATTGAATTTAAATTAGTCAACTGGATTCTGAATTCATCATGGGGTTCCTTTAAGGATATGGCAAAAATATCAAAACCCGGACCTACATTTGCAATTGTAGCAGGACTTCTTAGATGAATCTCTTTCAAAGAAGTCCTCTTTCCTTCATAATGGATTTAAGCTCTTCTCTCTTCTTTTTGCTCAAAGGAGTCAACGGGAGCCGAAGATTTCCTCTGATAAGACCCATAAGCTCTAAAGCAGCTTTTGTACCCAGGGGATTGATTTCGAATCGAACTGCTTCAAAGAGTGAAAAATATTCATCATGAAGTTTTTCAGCCTCATCTTTTTTATTGTTCAATATAAAATCAACGATATTTTTCATAACTTCCGGTACAACATTACCTGCTACAGTAAAAGAGCCTGCTCCTCCTGCACACATAAGAGGATACAATGTTGTATCTTTTCCGGTAAATACTTCAAAGTCCTCATTTCCGGTAAGATGTATTATTTTCGCCAGATGGTCCAGTAACTTATTGCCATCTTTTATTCCAACAATATTAGGGTGTTTTGCAAGATGTGCAGTTGTTTCGGGAACCATATTAACGCAGGTTCTTCCTTCAGCATTATGCATTATAATTGGAACATCCGATTTATTTGCCAGTTCCTCGTAGAATTTTATTATCCCATCCTGTTTGGGTCTTACAAAAAATGGAACATATGCCGCCACATGAGTTGCACCAAGATCAGAGAAGAGCTTTGATTTATCGATTGCCTCACGGAGTCCCATTGCACAGGTATCCGGGATAACAGGCATCCTCTCGTTAACCTCTCCCACCACAACCGTAAGTACTTTTTTTAACTCTTCTCTGGTCAGGAGAGTATTCTCACCTGTAACCCCAAGTGGGGCAAGACCATGAATACCTGAATCTATTTGCCGCCTCACGAGTTTTCGTAAGCCCTCTTCATCAAGAGTCCCATTATCTTTAAAAGGCGTAATTAGTAAAGTATAGGCACCCTTTTTCATCTTTCCTCCTTTTTGCTATATTATGGTGAGTATTGCTTATGTCAAGTTATATATCATAGAAATTTAATTAAGGTTCAATTCCCTATTCCATTCCGCATTCTTTTCATCCCTTCTATAGCACTTTAAAATATAAGCGGTATTTCTTGATGTCTCAACAACTATAAAAGCATATATCAATAATAAATAGCAAAAATAGCTTGACAACAAAAAAAATTTGAATACTAATTATATCATATAAGGCTTTGGACCAGCAATATAAATATTATAACAAAATAGAAAGGGGGGTAAGTGAAAAAGTTAAATGTATTGTTTTCTTTACTTTTAGTGGTTTCTTTATTATTTGCACTGAGTCCAGAGAAAGCCTACGCAACAGAAAAGGTTCCCATATATAAAGTTTACACTGTAAACTACGGCTATACCCCGAGTTATCCTGCTCCGTTCCTTATGTATCTTGCCGATGCCAGCAGGAACTGTCCTATGGACTGGGCATTTTGGGTAATTAAAGGAAATGGTCGTGTTATTCTCATAGATACAGGTTGCAATGAAAAGTTGGCAAAAAAATGGGGATTGCAGAATTATGAGAGATCGGATAAAGCGCTCAGTAACAAACTTGATATAAAACCTGAAGAGGTTACTGATATATTTATTACCCACATGCACTGGGACCATGTCGGTAACTGCAAGCTTGACTATTTCCCAAACGCTACTATCTGGATGCAGAAAACCGAATTAGAGTTTGCTAGTACAGAAGCAGGACAAAATCCATGGGCTCAGGTAGCCATCCAGGAGGATGATGTTCTACGAATGGTAAAGTACAATTGGGAAGGGCGCCTTAAACTTATAGATGGAAACCAAGAACTATATCCAGGTATTAAGTGCTACCTGTTCCCGCGTACTCATACCTATGGTTCTCAAGCTATATCAGTAAATACAAAATCGGGAACAGTAGTACTTGGCCAAGACCTTGTGTATAGATTTGAGAATATAGATAAGATGACTCCAATCGGAACTGGCCTGGACCTTTACGAATGTTACAAGGCACTTGTAACTCTTACAGAAATAGCTTCTTCAAAACGCCTGATTGTTCCTGGTCATGACCCGGCTGTCTACGAACGCTGGACTACCCCTGGCAAGGGAGTCGCAGAGATAAAATAGAACGTATATAAAGGATTGTTTTTAACCTCCTGGTCCAAAGCCAAAATTATAAAAATTATAAAATATAAATATGTAAGAGAGGTGAAAATGCCTAGTGATAATCCACACAAAAGGAAAGTATATATTGGATTTGCGGTATTTTTCTTTATCTGCTTTATGGCAATGATTTATCCAATATATTCCCTGGCAAATAGGGTTGAACCCATCGTCTTTGGCATGCCGTTTGGAATGTTCTGGTTGGTACTTATGACTATTCTACAGTTTTTAGGCTTATCGGTACTTTATAACTGGGAATATCGTAAGGAGAGGTGAAATGCAGAGCTGGGAAATAGTTTTATTGGTAATGGGAATTTATTTAATACTTGCTCTTGCTGTAGGAATACTCGCTGGACGTAAAAGAACCTTCTCTATCGAAGAGTATGTAGTTGGTCAAAGGAAATTTGGAGTAATACTTACGGTGTTCCTGGTATCAGGAACCTGGTTCAGTGCCTTTGCATTTTTGGGCGGACCAGGATGGGCATTTTCAAGAGGAGCTGCGGTCTTCTATATATTGGGTTATTTAGCCCCTGCATATGTGCTCTGGTGGGCAATTGGGCCAAAGACATCAAGGATTGGTAAAAAAATGAATTTAGTAACTCAGGGTGATCTGTTAAGAGAAAGATACCAGAGTAAGTTGCTTCCAGCCTTGGTAGCTATTGTAGCTACATTTGCATTTATTCAATACATATGTGTCCAGCTGAAAGGCACTGCCTATTTAATGAACGTTTTTACGGAAGGACATATTCCTATGTGGGCAGGCGCTTTAATAGCTTACGGTATTGTCGTTTCTTACGTTATGTTAAGTGGCGTGAGAGGAGCAGCATGGAGTGATGTTTTGCAGGGTGCATTGATGATTGGAATAGCATGGGTGCTTGGATTATATATAGTTTATCACTTATATGGTTCTCCAACCGCAATGTTTAGAGAAATAAACGCGATATATCCGGGTCATCTACTCATAGGTGAGCCGGGCTCGAAAATGGGTCCTGCAACATTTTCTACGCTTATCATACTTTGCAGTATTGGTGCAATGATGTGGCCTCACATTTTTATGAAGGGATATGTCGCAGAAGAGAGGACCATAAAGAGATCAATATTGATATTCCCAATACTTGGTATATTCCTGGTTCCTGTATTCTTTATAGGATTTGCCGGGGTTATGAAAGTAGCTCCAACCGAATTGGCAGCAGCTGATCAGATTCTACCACATATGATTTACAGCATTTTATCTGTGCCTCCAATAGTAATTGGTTTAGTAGGCGCTGGGGCACTTGCAGCAGCAATGTCATCAGCAGACGCTATAACACATGGAGCAGGCTCGGTGTTCATTCAGGATATCGTTCGGCCTATAAAACCAAATATGTCTGAAAAATCTGTGGTTTGGTGGATGAGAATAGCAGTTCTTATCATAGGTATAGTAGCCTATGCATTGACATTTGGTGCCCAATCTCTGGTTGGATTGTTGATTGGTGGATACAATTTCATAGTCCAGATAGCCCCACCTATCTACGGAGCATATTACTGGAAAAGAGCAACAAGAGCAGGAGCTTTATCAGGATTTATTGTTGGCACATTAATAGCAATATTCTACACATTCGCCAAGGTGCCGACCCCGTTGGGCATGAATCTGGGAATATTGGCTTTAATAGTAAATATAATCGTATTCGTCGTGGTAAGTCTGTTAACAAAACCGCAACCAAAGGAGCATGTAGAAAAATTTATTAATGCGTAATTAAAATGTATACAGTTACTTAACAAGAATTAGGGGGGATAAAGTCCATTGAATCTTTTAAAAGGGCTCAAAGATAATTTCAGTAAGGAAGAGCTGATTGAAATCTTGACTGATTTGGTGAAAGTCCCAAGTGAAAATCCACCTGGCGATGAGAGACAAATATCTAAGGTTTGTAAAAAACACTTAGATAAGCTTGGCTTTGATACCGAGATTTTCACCTCCGATAAGAAAAGAGTAAATCTAATCGCTACTAAAACATGGGGGAAGAAAGGCAGAACATTGATTTGGAGTGGACACATGGATGTCGTCCCTGCTGGCGATCCAAATTTATGGAATTATCCCCCCTATGAAGTTAGTGTGATAAAAGACAGGATGTACGGAAGGGGAACAGCAGACATGAAGGGAGGAATCGCTTCTGCACTCGAAGCAGTTGCCGCGATAACAAGAATGGGTAAGAAGCTGAAAGGTAAAATCGTTTTTCTGCTATCTGCTGATGAGGAATGCTCAAGCCGTTTAGGAATGGATTATCTTACGAAAAAAGGGATAGTTAATAAAGACACAGGAGATGCTGCAATCGTGGGAGAACCAACCGAGTTGGATGTCCTGATAACTGAAAAGGGCTATGTATGGTTTAAGATCACAACTGTAGGGAAAGCTGCTCATAGCTCACAACCCGAGGCTGGCATAAACGCAATAGAAAAAATGGCGAAAGTTATTTGCAAGATTAAATCTATAGAATCCAAAGAAAAACATCCAATTCTTGGAAAGCCAACAAAAAACATTGCAATCATAGAGGGAGGAATAAAAATAAATATTATTCCTGACAAATGTTCAATAAGGATAGACAGAAGAACCCTACCAAATGAGAATAAGGAAGAGATTCTCCAGGAGTTTGAGCATGCTATCGATGAGCTAAAGAGAGAGGACAAAGACCTTAAGGCAGAATTAAAAATGTTTGATTATGCTGATTCCTCTGAAATATCCCCAGGAGAAGAAATCGTGAAGATCGCGGAGAAAGCAGTTCTGGCTATTACTAAGCGAAAGCCGAAGTTGAGTGGTTTAGTCGCTGCAACTGATGCGAGATTCCTTATAAATCAATGTGGAATTCCTACAATTATTTGCGGACCCGGGAGCCTTAAACAAGCACATGTAGCAAATGAATATACAACAATGGAACAGGTTGTTGATGCATCAATGCTATATGCCTTCATTATTGCAGAGTTTCTGGGTGTTTAAATAGGAATTTTATGAATATTAAAGTTAAGGCAGCCACGATTTCAATCGTAGTTAACGTTTTCCTCTCTCTGTTAAAGTTATTTTTGGCATTACTCACTGGAAGTCTAGCCCTATTGGCTGATGCCTACCATTCTGCATCCGACATTGTTGTTTCTATACTCGTTTTTGTGGGAATAAAGATTTCTGACCGCGAAAGGACTTCCACTACTTTAAAAATTAGCATAGAGAATGGTCTCGCTATAGTGATCTCACTTTTCATCTTTTTTGCTGCCTACACAGTATTCATCGAAGCTATAACTCGAAGTATCACCGTCATCAAATTTTTACCACTAGCCATTCTGGGAACAATTATCAGCATAATCACATGCTATTTACTATCTTCATATAAGATCCACGTAGGAAAACTTACAAATTCACCAAGTTTAGTCGCTGACGGATATCATTCAAGGACAGATATGTATTCTTCTGTTGTCGTTTTGGTGGCACTAGTCGGATATATGATAGGTCTAAGGATAGATGCCCCAGCAGCCATCATTATTGTCTTCTTTATTGCCTCCGTAGGCGTTGAATTATTCGGAAGCTCAATAAAAACACTTTTAAATAAAGTTCCATTTACATTCACTCCTCTCCATCTTCAAAGATTTCCTTTTTTAATAAACTTTAAACAAAAATTCCTGCAAGCATTCACCAGATACAAAAAACCGACCTTTAGAATTGCATTTTCTTGTATTGCGGTAGGTTATATGCTTACAGGTTTTTATATGGTCGGACCAGGTGAAGAAGCCGTTGTTCAGCGTTTTGGTTCTTTAGCGAGGCAAAAAATTAAATCTGGACTTCATTACGCATTACCCCATCCCTTCGAAAAAGCTACTATCCTTTCCACATATGAAATACACCGAGTAGAAATAGGTTTCAGGACTCGCAAAAAAGTCCTCGAAGAACCAGAAGCATATCTATGGCAGATTACGCATGAGATTGGCAAATATGAAAAGCGATACGACGAAGCTCTTATGATAACAGGGGATATGAACATAGTGGATGCGGACTTAGTAATCCAATACCAAGTTGAGAATCCGAAAGAATATCTTTTTAACTCCGAAAACCCAGAAAGACTGATAAGGGTTACAGCCGAAAACGCCACAAGACAAATAGTAGCCAGTGAAAATATCGACGACCTTTTAACTGAAAAACGTTCTGTTATAGAAAACATGATAAAAAAATCCATAGAAGATAATCTAAATGATTATGGAGTTGGCATACAGTTATTATGCGTTTCTATACACGAAATACATCCGCCTCTGGATGTTGTACCTGCCTTCAGGTCTGTAATAAACGCAAAGGAAGATAAAGAAAGATTTATACACGGAGCCGAGGCTGAGTTCAATGAGAGAATACCGGAGGTAAAAGCAGAAGCAATAGAGATGATAGAAAAATCTAAGGCATATCTAGTTGAAAAGCCAAATTATGCTCTGGGAGTAAGCCAGAGATTCACCAGGCAATCCAAAAGTCATAAAAATTCGCCAGAAGTTAGTGAAATCAGACTCTATTTAGAAACGGTTGAGAATGTGCTTCCAGATGTAAATAAGTATATCATAATGGCTCCTGGACGCAGAGGAGTTCTCGACCTCAGACCGCTACTTAAGAGCGCTCGAGAATAGGAGGTAATTAGAAATGAAGAAAAAGGCAATATGGATTATAGCAGCGATAATACTTCTAATATACTTTATTAGCACAATGTTCTTTTGCCTGGATGAAAGGAACATTGCCATAATATTGCGATTTGGTAAGCCCGTGAGAACCATTATAAAATCAGGAATAAAATTTAAATTGCCCATTCCTATAGAGATAAAAATCCTCTTCGATAAAAGAATTATGATCTATGATCCCACTGCCACTGAATACCTTACTCAGGATAAACAGAATATCGTAGCAGATATATATATATGCTGGAGAATAGTAGATCCCCTTTTATTTCTTCAAGCATTGAGAACCACGGAAATAGCTGAGTCCCGATTGGAAGACATTATCCGCTCAACGGCGGGAGCTACTATTGGAACGCATAATCTATCCGCTTTTGTATCTGACGAGGAGGAAGGTACACAACTTGACACAATTATGGCCTTAATGACCAGTAAATGCAATAAACAGATAAGGGCTCAGTACGGAATAGAAATAATCGATGTTAAGATAAAAAGATTCAACTTTACCGAGGATAACCTGCCAAGTGTATATGCGAGAATGTGGGCCGAGAGAGAAAGAATAGCGAGGAAATACAGGGCAGAGGGGCATAAATCTGCTGCGGGGATAAAGGCAGAAGCGGAAAAGCGCGCAACCATTATACTTTCAGAGGCTTATAGGGAATCGGAGATATTAAAAGGGCAAGGCGACGCGCAGTCTATGAAAATATATGCACAGGCTTATAGAAAAGATCCTGATTTCTATAAATTTATACGGACCTTAGAATCCTATAAGAAATTTATCGACAGCAAAACTACCATTATATTCCGTAGCGATTCTCCTTTACTGGAATTATTAGAGCAGGGACCTTCCGTGGAATCCAATAAATAAAGTGGAAGAATGAAGAACAAATATGATAATTAGTTATCGGAAGATTTCAATAGTAATCATTATCACCATATTCTCTATCTGGCTGCTATCTGGAATCTATGTTGTTGAAAATAACGAGGAAGGACTAAATCAACGCTTTGGAAAGTTAATTCAAGAAAGAATCCCACCGGGCATTCATTACCACCTACCGTGCCCATTCGAACAAATAACTAAGTTACCAGTCAGAAAAACCGAACGGATTACCATTGGATTTAAACCAACGAAAATTGACACTGTTCCCGCTATAATTAAAAGGCTCACAGGAGATGTCAATGTAATAAATCTGGTTGCAACTCTTCAATATTCTATCAAAGGAGCAACAAATTATCTTTTTAGCGCAAAAGATCCTGTAGCGCTCTTAAAGTTTTCATCAGAAGCTGCTATTACAAAAGTACTATCCAGTATGAGTGTAGATTATGCCCTGACTATAGGCAAGGTGGATGTCCAGAACAAAATCCGGGGTGTAACACAGAAAATAATGGATAATTACGGAACTGGAATTCAGATCTTGAATGTAAATCTACATGAGATATCTCCACCCAAAGAAGTGTCGGCAGCATTCCGTGATGTTATCAACGCCCAATCGGATGCGCAAAGATTCATAAACCAAGCTTATGGGGAAAAAAATGCCACTATTCTTAACGCTGAAGCTCAGGCAAATGGATTAAAGAAGTCTGCAGAGGGTTATCGTCAAGACAAAATTAATAGAACACTGGGTGAAACAGATAGATTCTTGAATGTATTAGCTAAATATAAAACTGCACCCGAGATAAATAGAAAACGAATGTATCTTGAATTGATAGAGGCTATTGCCCCAGGCATTAAAAAAATTATTGTTTCATCAAAACTTGACACAAATTTAATAAAAATCTATGGCATAGAGGAAGGAAGTAATCCGTTACAGCCAAAATCGGAGTGAAGACCTTTTAAGCTAACCATTGGTATAACACATCTATTTCCTTTGTTTCTCAAAGAAAAAAGGGCGGCTATATAGCCGCCCTTTTTTATGTTCCGTTCTCTACTCTTAGAATCCCTTTGCGAGATAGAGGTAACCTGCCAGCATTGCATCTTCGGCAGGAGCAAATACATCACCAGGCATCCAGTAACCACCGGTTGCACCAATGGAGAGCTGGTCATTCAAGTTAAATGATGTAGTGACATCTATCTCCATACCCATATCAGTTGGATCACCTTCGACTAAACTGTACATATAGAAGTCTCCGCGAAGACCAAAGGCACCGGCATTATAGGCAAGATTTGCATTAATCACAGTGAGATTTGGGCTGACAAGATTGAATCCATAGGGAGTCCAGAGGGTGTATGCAGTACCGAATCCTACCCATCCCTTATAGAAGTCATTGGCATAAGGACCAAAAGTTGGGGAACCATAATCCTCGTTTTCAGTAAGCGTAGCAGGATCATCCCCAGAGAAGTAGTAGTAACCACCACCAACAATAACAGGCTCAAATGTATAGCCCATCCTTGCTGAATAATACATACCTTTGTAGTCAACCTCGGCTCCTTCAGGACCAGAAGAACCCATCATCATTGCGAAATCACCCACATAGGTGAGACCCTCCATAGGAGAGCCAGCACTGCGAGCACCAAACCACATTGGCTTATCATCGCCTTCCATTCTCATAAAACCAAATCCGTTGAGGTCTACCTTACCTTCCATCAGTTTAATGGTAGCCCATGCACCATGTAGGTTATGATCGGGGGGAGGTGTCCCTCCTATTCCCATCATCATATAAGTCATTCCGCCGTTCTCTATTCCTCTATAGCTAAACAGATCGAGTGCGAACATATCAGTAGCCACATTGAACTTTACTCCGGTGAAACCATCTTCTCCACCGTCAAAGGCAATATCACCATAGCATACAGGTATTATACCAGCGGTGAACCCGATCGGGGTTTCAAAGAGATTCTGCGCACTGACATAAGCATGCATAATATGCACACCCATTCCAGCTAATCCGCTACCCATTATTGGGTGCATACCATAGTTTCCCCAGTCACCGAACCTGATAAAGGCAGTGACACCCTCACCAAAATCGGCTGTTGCATTGAGGTCTGCATGCATATAGTAGTGCATATCTCCGTCAGCAGAATCTGAATTAAAGTCAGCGTTCTGCCACATAAATGCATAGTCGTAGAACAATCCATGCCACTCAACATCAACTGCGTTGAGTGAGAATGTAAGGAGCAGTGCTAAGATCAATACTGGTAATAACTTTCTCATATAACCTCCTTTTTAGGTTTTAACAAACTACTTCTTTTACATTTTTGAAAAGATTGCAAATGCTCCGGCAGGGAAATCATACTATTATCTTACCCTATATCCCTTCTCTTTATCATAATAAAGGGGTTTATCAAAGGAGGGAAGAGGGAACCCTGGATTTTCAGCAATCGATTCTCCATATTTCCAATCAGGTGGGCAAATAGCTATATATCTTACATAACAACCTGTGCCACCTAAGAATTTTGGGAACCCGACGGCAATAAGAGCACCAGTCGCTGGAACCTTCCAGAGATCTGATACTCCCTCTGCCTGACAATAATTCTGCTTCAGAATCCATGCTTCACTGGCAAAATTACTTGTAGTATCAGTATCCAGACATTCATGTCCATGGAATAATACATGTCTTGTTTCATGAAGATATTTTACAGCCTCAAGGCTTACACCTGGAAGATGCGCTTCAAATTCTTTTCTATTATCCCACGTCTTTGAATGGTCAGAGCGTATCATTACAACCGAACCTTCGGGTATTGTGCCATGTTCCGCTTCCCAGGCCTTTATATCTTTGACCTGACACTGATAATCTGGCTCCTTTGCTGTCTGTTCATGAACATCTACTACTACAAGTGGTCTTATAACGTATGTAGCTGGAATCTTTTCAACTGTGGTCCCATATGGGTTGAAATGTGCTGGAACATCCAATTGGGTCCCCATCTGATCTGTTGGCAAAAAGTAGGCATTGCAACAAAAACCATGGTCCTTATAATTGAAAACATCCCCTTTATGAGCCCATTCTCCCATATTGCTAACACCACATTTGGTGGGGTAGAACTCTGGCTGTCCAAATCCTTCCCAAATTGGCATATAGGGAGTGATTGTGTGACTCAAATCCACATACTTTGCGTTTACGAAAAAGTTTTCATAAACGTCCCATAAACTCATCTTTGATTTTGCAGCACCTGGGAGTGCAAAACTGACAACTAATAATGCAAGTGCAAGTATCAAAAAACTCTTACGCATAAAACCTCCTTTTTACTTTAGCGTTAATTACCTGACCCTCATCCCCATTGCTTTGTCATAGTGTAGAGGCTTATCAGATTTGGGAAGGGGTGCTCCAGGCACCTCATCAATAGAAACACCATATTCCCAATCAGGGGGACATATAGCAATATACCTCGCATATCCTCCTGCTCCACCCTTAGGTTTTGCATAACCGATAGCAATAAGTGCGCCTACTTCTGGAACCATCCAGAGGTTGCTAACACCCTCAGCCTGACAATAACCATTGTGCATCAACCAGTACTCACCTTCAAGGTCTGGTGTTGTATCTGTGTCAAGTGGTTCGTGTCCATGGAAAAGGATGTGCCTCTCTTCTTGAAGGAACTTTATAGATTTTAGGTCCACTCCAGGGAAGGGAAATGCACCGCATTTCTCTTTACTTGGCCACATTTTACTCCAGTCTGAACGGACCATAACAACAGAACCTTCTGGGATTATCCCGTGCTTCTTTTCCCATGCTTCTACATCCTTCATTGAACAGTGGTAGCCTGGATTTTTGGCAACTTTCTCGTGAATATCTATGACTACCAATGGCCTTATACAGTAAGTTGCTGGTAACTCATCTATTGTGGGATAATAGGCATCCCAGTGCGCAGGGGGGTCGAGTTGAGTCCCATATTGATCGGTGGGTATATAATAAGTAGTAGCAATGAACCCGTGCTTCTCATAGGTAAATACGTCTCCTTTACTGGCATAGTCTCCCAAGTCTGCTCCAGCTTTCGTTGGCTCAAACTTCGCATTACCAAAACCTGGCCACACTGGTATATCAGGCGTAAATGCATGAGTGAGATCCACATATTTTGCATTTACGAAGAAGTTTTCATAGAGATCCCATAAACCCATCTTCGACCTTGCAGCCCCCGGGAGTGCAAAACTGACAACTAATAAAGCAAGTGCAAGTATCAAAAAACTCTTACGCATAAAACCTCCTCTTTATTTTTAAACTCAACTTAATTAAAAACATACTGGGTGGCGTATCTTTCAGATTTCCCCCAAAATCCGAAGGTTTCTGGTATTATTTTATACAACCTGCTCATCTTCGTTTTTCGTTCTTAGTCTACTCCCTCTTGCAGCCTGAACTATATAGTAAATCAAACCACCATATAAAACCAGAGAAGCAAATATCATCATCACAATAGCAGAGCCATTCATGGGTTGCCTCCTTTTCTCTTAGAAAGAATAAACGATAGAATAAGCAATATAACTATTACGCCAATGCCTATGAATGTAGTCCATATAGGATAGTTACCATAACCTTTACGGATAAGTGTAATCAACTCAAAGATAAAGGATACCCCCAGAACAATAGGTGTAACAATCTTTATAAATACATCCCACCAGGGCCCTATCCTAACATCCGAAACACTATTGATATATTCTCTAACCTTTGGTGCCCCGAACACATAACCAATTACTATGCACTCAAGAAGACCTACAAGGGTTAAACCATATGTGCAGACAAAATGGTCTATTATATCCACCCAGTAAAACCCAGCCCTCGTTGTATAGGGAATCCCCATGAGGAATCCAAAACCCACAACAGTGGGTAACACCCATTTTTTATTGAATCCCCACTTATCCACGATGCTACCAACCACAGGCTCAATCTGGGAAAAGGCTGAGTCAATACCAAGTGTTAAGAGAAGTAAGAAGAATAAAGCTCCAAATAGTACTCCGGCGACAGGCAGTAAATTAATTGCAGCGGGATAAGTGACAAAGGCAAGACCCAACCCGGAGGTAGCCACCTCAGGCACACCAACACCCATTGATTGTGCAAGATAACCGAGCGTTGAGAACACTGCAAAACCCGCAAAGAAAGCCGTCCCACAGTTGGCAAGACTGGTCATAAATGCATTTGCAGTAATATCTGAGTTCTTTGGTAAATAACTGGCGTATACAATAAGTGTGCCCATTGCAAGTGATAGGGTAAAAAATATCTGACCATAGGCAGCCAGCCAGACCTTGGGGCTTAAGAGAACAGAGAAATCAGGAGTTAAATAAAAGTTAAGCCCATTTATTGCACCAGGCAGGGTGAGTCCCCTTATGACCATTATTATCAATATGAGCCAGGGGATACCCACGGTAAAATATACGATCTTTCCCAGTGTTTTTACGCCCTTGAAAAGGCACAGGTAAATAAGCAACCAGGTTATTGCGAGTCCTATTAAAACAGGCAGTTGTATTCCACCAAGGATGCCTGGTGATCCTGATTTACCTAAAAGCGTTTGATTGAAGAAATTACTTATCTCAGCTCCAGTAGTGCCCCATGCCTGTGTAAATGAATAATAAAGATAATCGACGCACCATGCCATGATGGTTGCATAGTATGTTGAAAGGACAAAAACAAGTACTACTGCAAACCAGCCAATCCATTCTCCCTTACTCCAGATTTTTTTAAGGGCGGTAGGAGGAGAACTCTGCATCTTCTGTCCAACAGCATATTCAAGAATCATAAGAGGAATACCGGCAGTGATGAGTGCTATAAGATAAGGAATAAGGAACGCCCCACCCCCATTCTGATAGGTTATATATGGGAACCTCCAGACATTCCCAAGACCAATCGCAGCACCAACAGCAGCGAAAATAAAGGAAGACCTGGACCCCCAACGTTCTCTCGCTTCAGCCATTTACTTACCCCCTTTTACTCGGTTTATGTCAATGAGATCGGAAAGCAGTGCAAATCCCGTTTCCCTTCTCCCCGCCCCGGGACCAGATATCGTTATATCTCTGAGAACATCAGTGGTAAAACATATAGCATTGGTTACACCCATTATCCTGGATAATGGATCATCCTCTCCTAACACTTCAGGAGTTACACTGGCCTTGATACTTCCATTCTCTTTTCTGGCCCTGGCTATCAATTTCCAGTGCTTATTATCCTTTAATGCCTGCTGGACTTCATCTAATGTAATATTATCAATACCCTTTCGCCCTACATCCCCCACAGTTACATTTCCACCCATCAGCACATTTGCTATTATAATAATTTTGGCAACTGCATCCCAGCCTTTAACATCAGCATCCGGTATTGTCTCAGCATATCCCTTCTGCTGTGCTTCCCTTAGCGCTTCCTCATAGGACATACCGGATTCCATCCGGGTAAGGATATAATTGGTAGTACCGTTTAATATGCCTTTGACTTCTTTGATCCTGATTCCTGCAAGTGGATGTTTTGTTAGATTTATTGCAGGTGTTCCGGCAATGACAGTTCCTTCAAATCTTAATTCACATCCTTGCCTTAGAGCAATATCTTGTAATTTATGATAAGCAAGCGCAATAGGGCCCTTATTAGTAGTTGCAACGTTCTTTCCCATCTCTAACGCAGTCTGGATATAGGTTAAACCAGGTTCTCCTGTTTCAATGTTGGTTGGAGTAGCTTCAACAATCGTGTCCGCATTGGAATCTTTTATAGTCTTTAAGGAATCCCAACCTTTTTCACCGTAAGGATAATCGTTGATGTTATCGTGATTTTCTATAAGTGATAGTATCTTCTTTATATTAAGTCCACCTTCGTTGTAAACAGAGCCTATTTTTGGGTCGGAGATTGCAACAAAGCCTGGAGTGAAATTATACTTATCTTTAAGTAGCATCTGTTTCTCATCCAGTAATTCTAAAAAACCACTTCCAACTGTACCGCAACCTATCACAGCTATCTTCATCAATATCCCCCCTTTCGTTTTTTAAATTATAAAATAAATCTCAAGTAATGTCAAGAGGTTTTTTATTGCTAAATACATTTTTTTCTACCCTGGTATACTCACCTCCAAAAGCTATTTTATCCCCATTTCTCGTAAAACATGAATCAATTAAAACAAATATTAATAAAGGCAGCCCCTTTAACCCTTATTTATGATTTGTATTAAGAATTATAACCTAATACTTCAAAAAAGTCAAGCAGGTTCGATAAAATCTAACATTTTAGGAAAATATATCCTGCTACCCAATATTGAGCTTTGTCTATTGCCCATTATCATTCCACCTTTATAAAATATTATAGTTGACTTTTATAATAGATGAGATATAATAGCCCAAAAGGGAGGAAGCATGGATAAAGACTTAAAGAAATTCTTCAAGAGTTTAGTGGAAGCGCCAAGTCCCTCAGGTTTTGAGCAACCAGCTCAGGGCGTTTATCGTAATTTTGTAGAAGATTATGCAGATGAAGTAAAAACGGATGTCCATGGCAATGTCATCGCTTTTAAGAAGGGAAAGGGGAAATTCAAGATGATGGTTTCCGGGCATGCTGACGAGGTTGGGCTTATGGTAAATTATATAGATAAAGAGGGTTTTATATACTTTACCCCTATTGGCGGGATTGACTACTCATTACTTCCCGGGCTCAAGGTTGATATCCACACAAAAAAAGGATCCATAAGGGGTGCAATAGGACGAAAAGCAATACATATGATGGAAAGGGATGAAACAGATAAAGCACCCAAAAGAGAGGACCTCTGGATTGATATTGGAGCAAAAGACAAGAAAGAAGCAGAAAAGATGGTATCCATAGGAGATCCCATAACCTATGCGGCCGGTCTGGAAGAACTCCCCAATGATCTTGTACTAACCAAGGCTACAGACAATAAAGCAGGTGTCTTTGCAGCCGGTGCGCTCCTCAAATATCTCTCTAAGACAGATATATCTGTCAATCTATACTGTGTTTCATCGGTCCAGGAAGAGATAGGTCTTCGGGGTGCAAGAACCAGCGCTTACGGAATAAACCCTGATATAGGATTGGCATTTGATGTAACAACGGCGACCGACCATCCAAGGACCGATAAAAAGAAATACGGGGATATATCACTTAACAAAGGACCCGTTATTTCTCGCGGGCCCAATATAAATCCCACAATATATGACTTGCTTGTAGAGACAGCTAAAAAAAATAAGATAGATTATCAAATCAGTGGTGATCCAAGAGGTACAGGAACAGATGCTAATATTATGCAATTGACAAGAAGTGGCGTTGCAACAGGCTTAATCAGTTTCCCAAACCGTTATATGCATACCCCTATTGAAATCATATCCTTTAAAGACCTTGAGAATGCCATCAAACTTGGGGGAGAGTTTATAAAAAAGATAAACGATAAAATAGATTTTATTCCAAAACTCTAAGTTTATAGAATATCCTGTATTTACGCAGTCGCCTATTACGGTTCCTAAAAGGGCAAACGATTAGTATATTGCATTGAGCTACTGCGCTATACTATCCTCTTAGAATCACGAATACGATATAGAGAAAATAGGAAAAAAGAAGCACTCCTCCCTCCTTTCGTGAGACTATCTTCCTGGTAAATATGAAAAGAAGCAAGAGAATAGTTACTGCTATTATTATAAGCAAATCTATAAAAGAACCAACAGGAAATTGAATTGGGCGAATAATAGAGGTTAAGCCAAGTACGAATAGGATGTTGAAGATGTTACTTCCAACCACATTCCCTATGGCAATATCACTCATACCCTTTTTTGCTGCCGTAAAAGATGTAACCAACTCAGGAAGTGATGTACCCAGGGCGACAACCGTAACACTTATCAGAGCCTCGCTGATACCCCAGGCATAAGCAATATTAATGGCATTATCCACTACCAATTTTGCACCATAAATAACACACAGGATTCCACCCAGGGTTAGACCAGAAGCTTTCAATAGTTCCTTTCCAGTGTATTTAATAGAAGACAGATCCTTATCCAGTAGTAGTTTCCTTCTGTCGGAAAGTGCCATTCTGTAAAGATAAAATAGATATATAAAGAAAAATATTATCAGTATTCCACCGTCGATACGTGAGAGAGTGGGGGTCCTACCAGTGAACCAATCATCCCGCACAAGGAACAGGAGAATGAGAGTTATAAGCAGACTGTAGGGGATTTCCTTTTTTATCGTGCTCTTTCTCCCTGAAATGGTATACAACAACGCACCCAGACCTATTACAAGGCCAATATTTGCCACGTTACTACCCAATATATTCCCGAAGGATATTGTAGAATGAGAGATTACTGCAGCTTTAATAGAGACGGCCGCTTCTGGTGCACTCGTTCCAAGCGCTGCAACCGAGAGCCCGATAAAAAGAGGAGAGACACCAAAAAGAGTTGCCAGTTCAACAACCCCGTCTATCAAATAGTCAGCTCCTTTTACCAGGATAACAAATCCAAGTATAAATAGTATATATATCATAATATTATTACCAATAAAGAATAAAGTATTCTGCAATATTGTCAATCATAAACTTATCCCATCTTATATTTTCTCGACAAGAACGCAAAGGGAGATTTGCCACAGAGACACACAGCCACCATAGAATGAAACCGCAGATGCACGCAGATAACGCAGAGTAATATAGTTAAATAGTTGAGTAGTTGAGTCGTTAAGTTGGTAAAAAAAACTAAGACCCAAGACCTCGTATGTTATACCTTATACATAAGGGTATGATTATTGTGGAGAAACGATATAATCTAATGGATATGTTGGAAGGTTTAAATAAAGGGGTAAAGAGAAGGCCTCTAAGACCTCGCTTTAAG
>Ga0315547_1000145_pt1 | contig 80141 bp, 73 predicted proteins | sample SalMarSW160240MG_2_FD_202542 | JGI IMG/M metagenome (GOLD analysis project Ga0315547, IMG submission 202542) | Salt marsh sediment microbial communities from the Plum Island Ecosystem LTER, Massachusetts, United States - Salt Marsh Sediment SW1601-240 ...
CAGGCAGTCTGATTGTCGGGGCAGCTTAGCTCCCCAGCCAGATTATGGCGCCTCACCGGAACCCGTCAGGTCTATTATAGCCCGGATGCTAACTCCTGACCCCAGGAAATAGAATACAAGGCATTATGATTTAATAGGCTCAATTAACTACGACAAGTATAATAACGGAAATCCTAAGGTTATGTCGGCGAGAATCGTTGGCATTGACCCCGACGAAGAAAATAAAGTGCTCAAACTTGCGGATCATATGGTTTCCGGAGAGTACTTAGACGGAATTAACAGCGACGAGATTGTGCTGGGAGCAGATACCGCAGGCGGTTACGGCGAAGCTCCAGAAGGCGACCTGGGAGGTGTTAAAGTTGGCGATGAGGTGCAGGTTAATTATTCTAACACAATCACTCGCATCTATAAGGTAAAGGGAATATACAAGATCGGATTTTATTCTGGTTTAGGGATTATTTCTTCCCAAGAGGCCGAATCTATACTTTCTGTGCATGATAGCGCCTCACAGATTTTCGTGAAAGTCAATTTGGACCAGGACACTATAGATAACTACCTAGAAAGTGTCAAAGGCATCGCACCTAATTTGGAAATGAGAAAATACTCCGATCTTTTAGGCGAAGAGGAGCCAATTATTACGGCGCTTGATGCAATTGCGTTGGTGGTCAGTGCCGTAAGCGTGGTTGTCGCAGCAATCACCATTTTCGCATTAATATACGTTAATGCATACAGTAAGCGACGGCAAATCGGTATTCTCAAAGCCATCGGTATAAAACAGCGCGTCACAGTTTATTCCTATATTTTTCAATCAATCTTTTACACCCTTTGCGGCATTATCGTGGGATCAGTGCTGGTATTCTTATTAATTGGCCCATTCTTTGAGTCGCACCCCCTCGAGTTGCCAATGGGAGACGTGAGTCTGGCTTTTAGCTCAGTGATGATTTTCGTGAGCATACTCAGCCTGCTCGTAGCCGGAATTCTGGCGGGGCTAATTCCTTCATGGCGAGTTGCCAAGCAAAATATTCTTAAAGCTATCGGGAGGGTTTAGTCACTATGATTAAAGTAGAAAATCTAAAAAAGACATACCCCGGTAAAGTTCCGACATTCGCTCTTAAGGGCGTATCGCTACAGGTGGTAAATGGTGAATTTGTGGCTATCATGGGACGAAGCGGCGCGGGAAAATCAACGCTCCTTCATCAACTGGGACTGATAGACAAACCTACAGAGGGAGAAATATTTATTGACAAAGTGAATGTTTTGGAACTATCCGATGCCCAAAAAACTGGGTTTCGGCTCCAGCACTTGGGATATGTATTTCAGGAGCATGCTCTCATTGCGGAGATGACGGCATTGGAAAATGTATATTTACCGGCCCTTGCCTTTGGAGACAATCATAACCACTATAAGAAGCGCGCAGCAGAAATGCTTAAAACGGTCGACTTGGGACATCGCTTGGATCATTACCCTGACGAATTGTCGGGGGGCGAGCAGCAAAGAGTTGCAGTAGCGCGAGCCTTGATTAATAAGCCGAAAATACTTTTTGCCGATGAACCGGTGGCTAACTTAGATACTGACTCATCAAAAGTAGTGCTCGAGCTTCTTCAAAAGCTCAACAAAGAAATGAAACAAACGATTATTATGGTCACACACGAGCCAGAGGATAAAAAATATGTAAACCGGGTTATCTGGCTGAAAGATGGTTTATTAGAAAAGATAGAAGATTGAAAACTTCGATTCTTATCAACACCATGAAATTAGGGAAGTGACTCTTGGCTCTCGCTGGTGGTTTTAATCGAAGGCTTCCAAGTTCCTGTTCATTAGGTGGAATTTGGTTATCGAGATGTAGGAATCAAAAAGCGACACCTGGGCTGATTATCTTTCGTAAGAAAAGAACATCGACGGAGACTACCTATTACTTTGTTTTATGAATTATGCTTAATTTATACTCCTTTTTTACCCAATCTGTAACTAATTTCTGCTCACCGAGCTGGCCTTGGAGTTGGCCTATCGTTGCCTGGAATTTATCTACCAGTTTCCCAACAACTTCTGCGACACTTTTCATCAGTGCCTCAGAATCCGTTTTATAGTCTTCAAGTCGTCCAACTCTATTCTCCAGGGTATTAACTCGAGTGTTTTTAGCCCGACTATTTAACTCATCTTCAAGATGAGACTTAATACCCGTTATTGTCCCTACTGGCTGGAACCATTTACTGTAGCTGCTGAGTTGCTGGGCTAAATCATCAACCCGGCTGCTGATTCTTTGAAGGTCAGTATCACTGGCAGTGTTACTGGAAATATCGACTAGTTGTCGGGTAAGGCTATTCAGTTGCTCAGTAACCGCGAAGAGTCTATCAAAGAGAGACACTTCAGAATTACAGTTAGTGCCAAGTAAACCGACTTTATCTAGTCCAGTAATACTTTCCAGTTGCTCCAGCCTGCCTTCGAGTTTACTCAATTCTGACTCAGTAACTACTGGAGTAGCGGGAGCATTACTCGAAGAGCGATTTCCGTGAAAAAATCTCTTATGTCCATTTAATCCCTGGGTATTTTTAAATTCGCGACCGCATAGCTCACAGGTCACCATTTTGTTTTCCTCCGTAAAATAATATTTGGGTGAATGCTTGGATTAGTGTGGGATACGTGAGATAAAGTAAAGTAAAGAAGGAATCAAGCACAAGGGAAATAGAGATTGTCCATTACGGAGGGATAAGAACAGGCTCTTGACAAAATGGAGCTTGCGAAGTTCCAATTCTTTGAATGATGCAGATAAATTTAACGATGAAGAAGCTAATAACTACCATAATCCTGCCTCCCATAAAGGGAAGCAGGAATTATTGATAGCTCAAAAAAACTCTCAATTTCGGGGTTGGCAATAGAGGCGTCCGGCCTACCACTCGACCAAACAATTCGTAGCTAAGTTGAATCTGGCGAAGACCATCCCAAAAACGGGTGGTTTTTCTTTTTGGTACAAAAACGACATCCTGATTTTAATGCTATTCAGCCAGAATTTCAAGTGATCTCAATTAGCACTCTCATATAATAAAATACTATTTTATCACCACTGGACAAACAGGGGAAAGGTTCCTTCTAATATCTCGCTGGGGATATTCTGGCTTGCCCCTGCTGAATGGAACATAATGTAGCTATCGCCATCCGAGGCATAATCGGCACCTTGGCCAATGATAGAGGGAGTGATAGTCCCCCAGTATTTACCTGTATCTGATATTGATTATCATGTTAATTTCTCTCTTCATCCTGTGTATAATCGAGCATTCCCGCGTAGGGTTGATACTCCGCGGTATCCGCCAGGCGGACTCTCTGTCGGAAAGTATCGGAGTGAATACAACCGGTTAGTTATCTGCCTCTTTACAGTACCGGTAAGGACATATTGCGGATTACCCCTTTTTCAGACTTCACGGAATGTAAAAGCCTTAAAACAATTGACTTGGCGTGCAAATATGATAGAATAACTTACTGAAGCACCCATGCTTGCAAGTATCGCAAGTAGCCCTTAAGATTATTATACACATGGATAGACGTCTAGCTGTCTTATTGGCTTGTTTCTGTACGATATTTACGTCATACGCTGTCAGGTATGGCTACGGTATACTGCTGCCCGAGATGCTGCCCTCCCTGGCCATCACAAAGACCGAGGCAGGAGTCATTTACGCCTCTTTCTTTATAGCCTACACGGTGTTATCACCTGTGCTCGGGCTCCTAGGGGACAGATATAACGTACGCCTGCTCCTTACCCTGTTTGTGGCCGTACTCGGTGGCGGGACATTCCTCATGGCCTTTTCCTCGTCGATTGTTCAGGCCAGCCTGTTCTTCATACTGGCCGGTATCGGCTCCGCCGTTTGCTGGGCCCCTACTATTGCCCTGGCACAGCGGTGGACCAGCGATAAACACAGAGGCAAGATACTGGCTTTTATTGATGTTGGCAGCGCCCTCGGTATCATCGGCACCAGCACGGCCGTGCCGATGATAGTCACCACCAATGACTGGAGGGCGGGATGGATGAGCCTGGGAGCGCTGGGATTCGCCGTGGCCGCCATAAACTTCCTGGCGGTCAGAAATCGCCCGGGGGAGCAGCCCGAACTTCACCAGGAAAAACTCAAGCAATACACCGGCGAGCCCGTTGGCGTAATATACATGAGGCTTTTGCGGGACAAAAGGTTCTGGCTGATAGGCCTGGCTTATCTGCTGACGGGTTTTTCAATCATCATTCCATTTACGTTCTTGAGCACCTACGCGGTACAGGAGCTGGCGTTCTCATACGAAACGGCAACCAAGCTAATAACAGTGATAGGCATAGGAGCCATAATCGGGAAAACTACTCTGGGGCCCCTTTCCGATAAGGTAGGCAGGATTAAGGTCATGATGCTGTGCTCCCTGCTGATAGCCGGGGGCAGCCTGGGGATGGCATACGGACAGGGTATAAATTTGATTGTATTTACGGCTATATTTTCTCTGGGCTACGGCACCGCCTGGTCTATGTACGCGGCGTCCGCTTCAGACTACTTTTCCAAGGAATCTTCCGGGAGCATCGTCGGCCTGTGGACAGTGTATTTAGGCATTGGCTCGGTAATTTCCCCTATAATCGCCGGCTGGGTAGCCGATGCCACCGGCACGCTTAGCTGGTCGTTTATCCTGGCCTCGGGCGGCGCCTTGATATCGTTTTTACTCCTGGCGCCGATGTGGCGAGCATCGCCGGCGAGCTTGCCACAAAGACAGTAATTGCATTCTCTTGACTCTACGCAATTGGCTCACGATGACACCCTTTAAAGATTAGTTCAGCAAGATTGCGAAGATTTAAAGATTAGCTCAGCGAGACTGCGAAAATATTATCAGGGTTCTCTTGACAAAATAGTAATAGAGTTGTTGTAATTGAGGCGCTCTTAAGTACACCTTCTGGAACATAATGAAATTGGATTGAAATTTGTTAGTTCTACTTTCAGTATATTTTAATACAGTATCCTGTAATAGCAGGATTCAGGAGGTGCTGATATCTCAAATAAAAATTTAAAGAGGTAAATCTGCGAATTATAAAAACAGAAGGCTGACCAGTTTTGCCAGGAGATAGAGTAACGTACTAATGGCTGGGTAAGGATTACCCATTATCCCGGAGGTTCGCTGACGCCGGCTCCCAAGGTTTACGATGGTGTCGTTGAAGGTATCTCTGATATAGGTATGTCCGTCCTGGCTTATACGATGGGCCGCTTCCCCGCCACCGAGCTGGTGGACCTGCCCCACGGTTACCCGAGCGGCTGGGTGGCCACCAAGGTAGCTAATGACTACTATAACGAGTTCGAGCCCGAAGGCAGCTTACCTGGCAGGGGTTTCTTTTCGCCATCAAGGACACCTTGCGGATAACGTGCATGGTGATGGTCATTGTCGCCGGGGCTACGGTCTTCGGCCATTTCATAGCCATAGCCAGGATTCCCCTCGTCTTATCCGACTGGGTAGGCGGGCTGCCCCTACCACCCACAGCTATCATGGGACTCGTAATCATCATGTACCTGATAGGCGGCTGCTTTATGGATGCCCTCGCCCTGATTACCCTCACCATCCCCATCATCTTTCCCCTGGTGATATCTCTGAACTTCGACCCGATATGGTTCGGTGTAATAATAGTGCTGGTTACCGAGATGGGGGTAATTACGCCGCCGGTGGGAGTAAATGTGTATGTCATCAAGGGAATCGCCGAGGATGTCCCGCTGGAAACCATTTTTAAAGGCATCTTTCCTTTCCTGATAGCGCTGGTGGTAGCCGTTGTTATATTGCTGGCTTTTCCTCAAATAGCCACATTTTTACCCAGCTTTACCGTGTACTGAACCCAGCCCCGATACGACCCGATGAATCTACGGCCCTGATGGCGGGTTTAATGACAGGGTAACGCGAAATGCGCCGTGGGATAGTTGAACCAGGATTTCGTATCCCGGAGTGTACGTGGTAAAATACTGTGGCTGTTGAGAAAGTAAAATATTATTACAGGAGGGTCTGATGGACCTAAAATTGAAAGGGAAAATAGCGCTGGTAACCGGAACGGGCAGTCAGGTAGGCTTCGGCAGGGGAATCGCCGTCATGCTGGCGGAAGAAGGCTGCGACGTCATCTGCGCCGATATCGACCTCCCGGGCGCGGAGGAAACCGCCGCCGCGGTGAAAGCACTGGGCAGGAAATCAACCGCTTTGAAGGTAGATATCACGGATAAAGGCGACGTCGATGCCGCCATCGGGAAAGCGCTGGAGGAATTCAAGCACATCGATATCCTCGTGAATTGCGCCGGCCGCGCCAGTGGTGTACGGCCTTTTGTTGATTCGACCCAGGATATGTGGGATATCGATATCAATATTAATTTCAGGGGAACCATGAACGTCACTCAAGCTCTTCTCCCGCATATGCTGGAGCGGCATTACGGAAAAATCGTGAATTTCTCAACTCATGCCGCCCACCAGCCTACCGGACTACCCGGCGCCGCGGTATACGTCGGGGCCAAGGCCGGCACGGTAATGTTCAGCAAGACCCTGGCAGGCGAAGTGGGCACCGAGGGAATCAACATTAATATCATAGCCCCCGGACCGGGCGCCACCAACTTTCACCGGGTAAGCGGGGACGACCCGCACATGGCCGAGCTCGTAGATAATCTGGCCAAGGCCGGCAAGACCACCACTCCCGAGGACATCGCCAATGCCGTGGCCTTCCTTGTTTCCGATGTTTCCAGCAAGCTTTCCGGGCAAATACTGGAGGTCTCCGCGCCGATGGGCGGCAACCGGGGGTAAGCAAAAACCCGTTTATCTCGAGGGGGAGCGTAATCGCTCCCCTTTTTTTATTATCTTTACGTTAAAAAGGCACACCGCGGGTATTGACAAAACACCCCCATGATAATAAAATAAAAACTCTGAATTATCAGTGTAATCCAAGGAGGCAGGAAATGAAAAAAGGGAAAAAGACCTATACTACCGGATTCGGCGCACCAGTTGATAACGACCAGAACAGCAAGGCCGCCGGCAGCTACGGCCCGCTGCTGATACAGGACACCCACCTGCTGGAAAAACTCGGGCACTTCGACCGTGAGCGTATCCCGGAACGCGTCGTCCACGCCAAGGGGGCGGGGGCGCACGGCTACTTCGAGGTAACCGCCGACGTTACCAAGTACACCCGGGCAAAATTCCTTTCGCAGGTCGGCAAGCGCACCGAGGTGTTCGCCCGTTTCTCCACAGTGGGCGGCGAGAAAGGCTCGGCGGACGCCGAGCGAGACCCGCGGGGCTTCGCCCTCAAGTTCTATACCGAAGAGGGCAACTACGACATGACGGGCAACAACACACCCGTCTTCTTCATCCGGGACCCGTTGAAGTTCCCGGACTTCATCCATACCCAAAAACGCCATCCCGGCACCAACCTGAAGGACGCCGATATGTTCTGGGACTTTTTGTCACTTACCCCGGAATCCATTCACCAGGTGACCGTCCTGTTTTCCGACCGCGGCACGCCCAGGACTTTCCGCAACATGAACGGCTACAGCAGCCACACCTTTAAGTGGTACAACGAAAAGGGGAAATATTACTGGGTGAAGTACCACTTCAAGACGGAGCAGGGTATACAGAACCTGACCCGCGACGAGGCAACGGAGATGAAGGGGAAAGACCCCGACCACGCCACCCGCGACCTTCACGATTCAATCGAGCGGGGCGAATACCCTTCCTGGCGACTTGAAATGCAGATAATGACCCCGGGAGAGGCTGCAAAATACCGCTTCGACCCGTTTGACGTCACCAAGGTGTGGTTCCACGCCGACGTCCCGCCGATTACCATCGGCCGTATGGTGCTCAATCGCAACCCGGAGAACTACTTCGCGGAGGTGGAACAGGCCGCTTTCTCTCCGGCTAACTTCGTCCCCGGCATCGCCGCATCTCCAGACAAACTGCTGCAGGGTCGGCTCTTTTCCTACCACGACACCCATCTTCACCGCCTGGGCCCGAATTATCACCAGCTGCCCATCAACCGTCCCAAGGCCGCCAGCGTCGAATATTACCAGCGTGACGGCTTCATGGCGCCCGGTGATAACGGCGGGGTCGGTCCCAATTATTACCCCAACAGCTTCGGCGGGCCGGAGCCGAACCCCGACGCCGGCGAACCTCCGTTCGACGTTTCCGGGCAGGCGGCGCGCCACCCGTACACCCACCCCAACGACGACTTTTTCCAGGCTGGAGAGTTGTACCGGCGGGTGATGACCGATGAAGACCGCGAGCACCTTATCGGCAATATCACGACGCACCTCTGCAACGCCCAGAAGCGCATCCAGCTACGCCAGACGGCCGTTTTCTATAAAGCCGATGCCGAATACGGTTCCCGCGTTGCCGAAGGCCTGAAGCTGGACGGCAAGGAAGTGTCCCGACTGGCGGGGATGTCCCAGGAGGAACGCGTTAAAGCTACAGCTTAGACAACTAAAATTATAAATTACGGGCGGGGGGAGCGTGACCGCTCCCCCCTTTTTAATACCGTAAGAAAAAGATGCATAAATTCGTCTGTTATTCGGCCAGCGCTATCCCCGGCTTCTGTATGGCCAGATGCGTGAACGAGGAGTCATCGGTGGCCCCGTGCCAGTGCACTTCACCCGGCTGGATGAAGATAATCGCCCCGGGCGTGACGACTTTCTCTTCTTCTTTGGTGGCCACGATGCCCTTCCCTTCGGTGACGTAGAGAATCTGCTCATAGGTATGGGTATGGAAGTTCAGCCTGGCCCCCGGCCCGAACGTTACCAGCAGTATCCCATAACCCCCGGTATCCTCGGCGCCAATCAACTCCTTCCGGCTGACCGGCCCGCTTCTAACGATTTCATCCTGTGTTGCGACGGATTCCACGCTTTCGCTGTTGACAACTATCATTTCGCCTCCTTGATATTTCTATTAGTTTGATTGTCTAATGGGACACACGCGCCGCCGCTCCGGTTGTCTTTTCCAGAGGTAATATTACCGCATCGACCCCCTTGTCCGAGAAGCCTGCTTTTATGGTATCTTGAAGTTCCTTCTTGACCGCGATTCCCACGGGGAGCGGCACGCCGTATTCTTCTCCCAGGTCGAGGGCCAGTCCGATATCCTTATAGGCAAGGTCGACCCTGAAGCCGGGCTCGAAGTTGCCCTTGAAAGTGGTGTTGGGATACTGCTGCAGGCACCAGTTATTGCCGGTACTGACCGTAATTATGTCCCACAGCACCTGTGGATTGATACCGGCTTTAACACCCAGGGCAACACCTTCGGCGGATATTGAATTACAGGCTAAAGATATCAGGTTATTGACCAGTTTGGCGACATTTCCGCAGCCGGCGTCTCCCACGGCGAATATCTTCCTTCCCATGGTTTCCAGCACATCCCGAACCTTTTTTAAAGAAGCCGGGTCGCCCCCGACCATGATAGCCAGGGTTCCCGCTTCAGCCCCTTTCGTCCCGCCGCTCACCGGGGCATCCAGCACGGATACTCCCTTTTTCACGGCATCCGCCGCAATCCTCCTGATAAGGGAGGGGGAGTTGGTACTCGTATCCACGTAAATATCTCCCTCTTTCCAGCGCGTCATGAGGCCGTTTATTCCGTAAACCACCTCCTCCACACTTTTCGGGGTCGGCAGACTGGTGAAAACCACCTGACTCGCCGCCGCTACTTCCGCCGGGGTATCGCACCACATGGCTCCCTTTTCCAACAGCGAGGCCGCCGCCGCCTTACTCAAATCGTTTACGGCGAGATTATATCCTGCCCCGATGATATGCCCGGTCATGTGTTTGCCCATATTCCCGATGCCGATAAAGCCTATATCCATAAATACCTCCGTTTCCTTCCGGTTAAAATAGCGATATCCGCTAATCTCCCCTGATTTTCCGCAGCAGACCGCGGAGCGTTCTCCATAATGTATTGGCGTTATCCACCCGTTCTTCAGGAACGCTGGTTTCGCCGTAACGAACATCGATATACAGGTCGGTAATACCGTCCAGCGGCTCGCCGCTTTCGGGCACGGCCCGCTCAAGGCGGCCAGCGTATTCGCTGGGGGTTTCATGGCGGCGGCGGGCTATCCCGGAGCGTGCCGCCTGCCAGAGCAAACGCCGGTATATCTCCCTGATGTTCAGACGGCGCGACGCATCATCCGTGAATGGCTTCGGGGCCGCCGGCGCTCGTTCTCTTTTAAACTTATTCCCCATCATCTTTAAAAGAAGCGCTAAATCATCTCTGAAGCCGCGCCAGCTCCATAACGACTCGTGGATTTCCTCTATCTCCTCGCGGTCTCGGCGCGCGGTAAAACGTGATATCGCCTTTACCAGGATGAAAATAATTGCGGCGACGATTACAGCTACCACGAACCACTTAATCGCCAGGGTCGCCACCTCTGGAATGCCGCCGGTTGTCACGTCTACTTCTTGAAACATAGACATGTTGCCGGAGCCTTCCTGCTGGAACGGCTGGTCACTGCGTATGAAATTTATCAAGAACCGCAACACCCAGAATATAGCGTCGAAGACGTAATTAAAGGGAACCAGGACATAGGTTAATATCTTGCCGAGAAAGTCGAAGACAATCCCCACCCCGTTTCCGATAGCCGTGAAAAATTCCTCGGAGAAAACGCTGGCGACGATGAAACCAATCACCGTCATACTGCCGACAACACCCAGCATAATAGGCAGCCATCGTTTTACCGATGTCAATGCCGCCTCTTCCTTCGGCATCATGCTGCGCATGGCGTACAGGTGGCAGACGGCTATCGCTATCAGTCCGAAAAAGAAGAATGCCATCACGTTCAGCCCGACACCTGGCCCCGGCGGTTCGAAATCGCCCGAGCCCGAGCTGATTTGCCAGAGAACAATCAATACTATAAGTGCTACCAAACCGAGCAAGAAGGAACGGTAGATATCTCTGAAATAAGACGTCGTTTGTCCCAGGGAAATACCGCGCCACAAGAGATACAGCAATACCAGTAAGGCCACCACGATGGTGTGCGGATGACTAAAGGTGTGCCACAGCAACTGCCCCACGTGAGCGAACCACCCACCGCCGAGGAAAGAGTAGCCTTTACCGTATTCGACGGCCAGCACCAGCAAAATGGCAATCAGGCCGCCGCTGATAACGATACTCCGGATTGACCACATCGGCCATTTCCGGCGCAGGACCACCCGGGTCACCAGCAGTGAAACCGCCAGGACGACGATAACCGCAGCCAGGCTCAACACCGGGCGCTGCTCGGTAAAAACAGGCCATCCGCCTACCCAGACCAGCCAGGGATATAGCCAGAAGGCCTCCATGAGGATTACCGCCAGCGGGTATAAAATTACGGCCAGCCAATCGAATTTCCTTACTCTATTAATCATGGCTTTTCAGCACTTTTACCTATTTAAGACCGATCTCCTTTACCAGGTCCCAGGCAGCTTTATCAGGTACGTGGTAAACAGGCAATTCATCGCCGCTCACCTCCGGGGCCTTACCGCCTACCTTAACCAGGGCTACGCTGCGCCCCACCCTTTTCAAATCCAGCAGCGTGGCCATTAATTCATCCTGGGGCTGGGCCGCGATAACCACCAGAGTGCTTCCCCAGGGAAGGCCCCGGGCTTCCTGCCTGACGAAACGGTCTATCGGCAGCGCCTCGACCTGATGCAGCTGCGCCAGGGCCGCCAGTATGTGCGGCAACTGGTCGGGATGCTGACTGTGGGGCACCCTGACCAGACCCCGGGAAAAACGCGTTACCTGGTTGACGTAAAGGCCGACGCGGAAACCCCCGTTCAGGGCGTGCTGGGAAATGGATGCCGCCGCGATTATCCCGAGTTCCTGGAGCTGGGAGATGCTCCCCCACAACGGCGCTCTAAGGGTACGCACGTCCAGAAATATACTGATATCCACGGTGGTCGTCGGCTCATACACCTTGGTCTGAAGCCTGCCGAGCCTGGCGGTGCTTTTCCAGTGTATCCGCTTCAGGCTGTCACCGGTATGATAGTCCCGCACTCCGGCCGTAAGCACCGGGTCCTGGAAGAGGTGCCTCTTCAACCGGATATCGCCGAAGAACTGCTGCGAGGGTATGCCCAGCTTTTCCAGCGGGACCAGCCGGGGATATACCAGAAGATAGTCCAGCTTTTCTATATTCATATCGCGGCGGAAGAAACCGAATAAATCCCCGGAACGTATATATGTCGGCCCGAAGGTGAAGCTGCCCCTCCGCAGGCAACGCATCGGAAAGCGGCGCGTAACCCGGTGGTACATGTTGATGGGGAACATGTTGCTAAGGATGACGCGGTCATCATGGGCGGCGGTGGCTTTACCCTTCAGCAGGGTTACGTTTTCCGGCAGTTCGTCCTCAACCTTCAGCCAGGGCAGCGGCAGGGGCTTCCGGTTGGTAATTTCTATCTCGTAGACGATTTCATCGCCGAAAAAGACCTGGTTATAGCTCAAGCGGCGCCGGTACTCGACGCGATGAAGGCAGTATCTGTTCCACAACCGCGATATACCGCCGGTCAGTAGAAACAGCAGGGAAATAAGAACGAGCGGCACCTGATGCGTTGCCAGGCTGATTATAAGTATCAATGCCGCAAAAACAAGCCAGTAATCGCCCCGCATCGCCTATCCCTCCCCGGCGAGGGGTTCCTCTTCCACCGGCACGGATACGGAATCCGTTATCTCTTTCAGGGTCTGTTCGGCTTTCTGGCCGCGGAGTCGGCTCTCCGACTTTGGAATAATACGATGAATCAACACGGGAGTCACCAGGTATTTAACATCGTCCGGCGTTACGAAAGCCCTGCCCTGCAACGCCGCCCGGGCCTGTGACACGTTATAGAGAGCCATCATGGCTCTCGGGCTGGCCCCCAACTCTACGGCGTCGTGTTCGCGGGTGGCGTGAACAAGGCGGATGATATAGTCCTCTACATCGCCGGCGATATGCACTTCCCGGCAGGCTTTCTGCATTCCCATAAGGTCGTCGGCAGTTATCACGGGCTCAAGCCCTTCCAGCGGGTCGGTCCGGCGGAAACGCGATAGAATCAGATGGTCGTCTTCGGCGGACGGGTAACCCATCTGTATTTTCATGAGGAAGCGGTCGAGTTGGGCTTCGGGGAGGGGGAAAGTGCCTTCAAGTTCGATTGGGTTCTGCGTTGCCATGACCAGGAAGGGCCGGGGCAGCGGCATGGTTTCTCCCTCGGCGGTGACCTGGCGTTCCTGCATCGCCTCCAGCAGCGCCGACTGCGTCCTGGGGGTGGCCCGGTTAATTTCGTCCGCCAGCACCAGCTGCGACATTACCGGCCCGGGGCGGAATTCAAAGTCGGATGTTCTCTGGTTAAAAATATAGGTGCCGGTGATATCCGATGGCAACAGGTCCGGCGTGCACTGGATACGCCGGAAGCTGCACCCCAGGGATTTAGCCAGCGACTTTGCCAGGACGGTTTTGCCCAGGCCCGGCACGTCCTCGATGAGGATGTGCCCCTCGCAGAGCAGGGCGATTATGGCCAGTTCCACCACCTCGCCCTTGCCCACGATGACACGCTCAACGCTTTCCTTAACTTTTAAGGCAGTGTCTCTAATCTGCCGTACGTTTACATCTTCCATGACCCGCACCACTTTCCTTTTCGCTTATTATAACAGCTTGAGCGTGGTGTGGCTATTAATAAAAAATTATTAAATTTGATGTTTTTATCTAAATCCATTAATATATTTCAACTGGCGATATTACATAATATAGCGATTCTACATTTATGGTGAGCCTTTCCGCTCCCCCCATATTCCTGCCCATCCTTTCTCCCTTGACAAATCACCCTCCGCTCTTGAATAATTAACTGGTACCCCCGTCACAGAAATTTACTTAATGAGAGCGTGCCCGATGAAAGCATTGAGGTGGTACGGCAGGAAAGACCTCCGGTATGAAGACGTTCCAGAACCGTCTCCCGGGCCGGGACAGCTGAAAATCAAGGTTGCTCTGGCCGGCATCTGCGGCACCGACCTGAAGGAATACGCCACCGGCCCCGTCATGATACCCCCCGATAAAGCCCCCCTTACGCTGGGACATGAGTTTGCCGGGAAGGTGGCGGCCTTCGGTAAAGGAGTCACCGATTTCAAGATTGGCGATAGAGTCAGCGGCGTCGGTTACTGGTACTGCGGCGAGTGCTACTATTGCAAAAAGGGCTTATATAATCTTTGCATCAACCAGGGATTCACCGGACTCACCACAGACGGCTGCATGGCAGAATTTTTTATCCTGCCCGCCTATGCATGTTATAAGCTGCCCGATTCGGTTTCCGACGAATACGGCGCCCTGGTAGAGCCGCTGGCGGTTGCCCTTCACGCCATCCGCCAGGCGAAGGTAAGCGCCGGGGATACGGTGGCAATCGTCGGGGACGGGACAATCGGCCTCTGCGTTCTTTTATGCGCCAGGGCTGCCGGTGCCGCCGCGGTTTGCCTCGTCGCCAAGCATAAAGGCCGGGGAGGACTGGCCGAAAAGCTGGGCGCTAACGCCGTTATCTACCTTGACGAAGGCAATCCCGCTCGGAAGCTTCTGGAGTTGACTGATGGCATCGGGGCCGATGCCGCCATCGAATGCGTCGGCTATCCGGATACGCCCCAGCTTACCGTGGAACTCGTCCGCCGGGGCGGTATCGCCGTATTAGTGGGAGTCTTTGAAAAACCCGGCGCGCTCGACTTCAGCACTATCACGTTCACCGAGAGAACGCTGGTGGGCAGCTCCATTTACGTACACGAGGGCAGGACGGTCATCGACCTCCTAGCGGATGGGAGAATCGACCCCTCCAGCCTGATTACCTCCGTCGTCCCCCTTAAAGATGCCGTTGAGCAGGGATTCGAGCAGCTGGTCCGGAATAAAGAGTCCAATATCAAGACACTGCTGCGGGTTTCTTGATTATAAGCCTGCTATTGGACTACAATAAAAGTGAGAATTACATAAGGAGGCATAGATTGTTTAACAAGCAGATATATCAATTCCCCATCCTTTACACCAACCCCATTCCCAAGATAGCCCTGGGCTGGGGTTCGCACGAGACTGTCGCCGATGAATGTAAAGAGGCCGGCGTAACAAAGGCGCTTCTTATAACCTCCGGCCTCAAGGGAACAGGCATCGTCGACGAGATACAGGGTATCTTAAACCACAACGGTATTTCCACCGAAATTTACGACAAGGTCACGTCTAACCCCAAAGAATACGAGGTTATGGCAGCCTACCAGACTTTCAAAGACAGCCAGTGCAACGGCGTGGTCACGGTGGGCGGCGGCAGCTCCATCGACACCGGCAAAGGCGTGCGCGTGGTCGCCGCCAACGGCGGCAAAGACGTTACCAATTTCATAGCTTATCTCGACCCGCCCTGGATGGAAACGTTAAAGAAAGTGAAGCCCTGCACAATACCGCAAATTTCCGTTGTCACTACCTCCGGCACGGGCGCCGAAGTTACCTCCTGGGCCGCCATTTCCTATACCAAAGCCCGGGCCAAGGTACTGGTCAGCGCCCCCAACGTTCACTCTACCGTAGCCATTATCGACCCGTTGCTGATAAGGCTCCAGCCTAGAAACATCGCTGCATGGACGGGCTTTGACGCCTTGGCCCACGGGTTCGAGGCGTTTGTCACCAAAGTCCAGGGGCCTTACGCCTGTGGCATACTGCTGCGGGCAGTCGAGCTTATCTATCAAAACCTCCGGGAGTTCACCTTCAACCGCATGAACCACGAGGCCTGTGAAAGGATGTGCTGGGCATCCACGATGGGCGGCATCGCCATCGGCTTCGCGGCGGGCGCCGGCATCGTGCACGGCCTCGGCCACCAGATAAGCGCCCTGAAAGACTGCCATCATGGACATATCAACGCCGTCCTGACGCTGGCGGGGGAGAGATATAACCAGCCCGCCGCACTGGATAAGTTCGCCGCCATGACCAAGGCGATGGGCATCGACACGAGGAATATGACCGAATGGCAGGCCGCCGACCGCTGGTTCGACGAAATAGAACAGCTGCTGAAGGACCTGGAAATCACTCCCGGCCAGCTTAACAAGCAGTTCGGAATCGAGGAGAAGGACTTCGACCACATCGTTAAAATATATTCCAACGACTTCTGCAGTCAGGGCAACCCGAAAGAGTATAATTACGATGAATGCATCGACATCTTAAAGAGCGTGCTCTAGATACCGGCTGCGGGAGCAACTGGGAATAGGTCGCGCCAGATAATTCTCCAGAAATATAGAAAACGGGTGGCGAGAAATCCCTGACAATTGTAAAATAGTAATGGGACTCGTCACCCGTCTTTTGAGAGATAACGGAAAGAAGGTTAGATTCAAATGGTAAAAGAAACGCCGGTAAACACGAAAACCGAAAGCCAGACCGTCGAGGAACCCGAGGTTATGGAGGAGATTATCGTCGAAGAACTTAGTATCGACGGCGTTTGCGGGGTATATTAAACATGACATGCCGCCTGGCTGACAATGTTCAGGTAAGAAAGGAAAGCTGGGGCCTGCTTTTCTACGTGCAGACGCGCCACAAGGTCTGCTTCGTACGCAGCGGCGACTGGCTTTATCCCGAGCATTTCGATGGCACCTGGTCATTCGACGCTATAGCTGAAGATATATCCGGGCGTACCGATACCCCCGCCGAAATTATCGAGCGGTCTTTGCCCCGGCTGACGGACCGACTGTTAAAAAACAGGGTGATTACCAATGAAGTATGCTGACTGGCCTTTATCCGCACCGGTTAACATTACCTGGGAAATCACCCACCGGTGCAACCTGAAATGCATCCATTGTCTCTCCAGCAGCAGCACCGAATCCCCCGGCGAGCTTGACGAAGCTGAATGTCGGTCAATCGTCGACCAGCTGACGGCCCTTAAAATATTCGAAATCAATTTCGGCGGCGGCGAGCCGTTGTTAAAGGACTTCTTCCTCCCGCTGGTAAGCTACATACACACCAAAGGTATCGTCACCTGCATCAGCACCAACGGTACCGTGCTCACGGATGAGGCTATACAGCTTTTTACTGGCAACCCGCTGGTGAATGTGCAGGTCAGCCTGGACGGCGCCACGCCGGAGGTCAACGACAGCATCCGCGGCCAGGGCACGTTCCACCGTATTATCAAAGGAATAGAGCGCCTGGCGGGTAGAAATATCTCCCTGTCTATCAATACCGTGGTAACCTCCCTCAATTTTATGCAGTTGAGCCAGTTAAAGGAACTGGCTATTTCTTACGGGGCCAGCCTGCGCGTGTCCAGATTTCGCCCTTCGGGGCGGGCCAAGGATAGCTGGGAAAAGTTGAGACTGAACCCGGAACAGCTGCGGGAGCTATCCGACTGGCTCGGCGACGACCCCACCATTCTTACCGGCGATTCTTTCTTTTCCATCTCCCAGGACGGGAGAAGGCATCTGGGGCTGGACATGTGCGGGGCCTGTAAAATGACCTGCTGCATCGACCCCTGCGGCTCCGTTTATCCCTGCGCCTTCATGCAGGAAAAGGAGTTTTGCAGCGGTAACTTGAGAGAAACCACCTTCCGCGATATATGGGATAATTCTGCCACTTTTAACTCATTCCGGCAGCTGGAACCCGAAGCCTGCCGGACGTGCCCCCGTTTTAATAACTGCCGGGGAGGCTGCCCCGCCGTGGCTTACTTCGTCAGCCGCGACCTCAACAGCGCCGACCCGGAATGCCTGATTAACTGGAGCCGGGATATTATATCAGCCGCCCCGCCGCCCGAAGGCAGGTAATACCATCACCTGAAGAGGATAGAAATTATGTACGGGCAATTCAAATATCTGTTTTCACCGCTCCAGATAGGCAAGGTAGTCGTACCTAACCGCATTTCCTTTTCCTCTCACCTGACTAACCTCGCCGAGAATAACCTGCCGAGTGAAAAACACATGTATTACCTGGCGGAGCGGGCTAAAGGCGGCACCGGCCTGATAATTAGCGAGGAGCAATCGGTACACCCCACCGACCACTCTTACGAAAAACTCATCGATGCTTTTAAACCGGAGGTCATTCCCGGCTACCGCCGGATATGCCGCGCCGTCCACGAGTACGAAACGCGGATATTCGCCCAGCTAAACCACAACGGCGGCCAGGGCGACGGCTCTTACTCCCGGCTGCCCGTTATCGGCCCTTCACCGGTGGCGGATTTCATGTTCCGGGAAGTGCCCAAGGAAATGGAGCCGGAAGACATCCGGGAAGTTATCGAGTATTTCTGCCGGGCGGCCGGCCACGTACGGGAAGGCGGCTTCGACGGCATCGAATTACAGATAGGACACAGCTCCCTGATAAGGCAGTTCCTCTCGCCCCTGACCAACCTGCGCACCGACGACTACGGCGGCAGCCTGGAGAACCGGATGCGTTTCCCCCTGGAGATTATCGAGGCGGTTCGTCAGACAGTAGGGGCGGACTATACGCTGGGGATACGACTCTGCGCCGACGAGATGGTTCAGGGCGGTCTGACCCTGGAAGACACCAGGGAAATGGCACGCCGTTTTGAAGCCAGTAAAAAGCTGGACTTTATCGATTTGAGCCTGGCGACTTTTTATAATCTCTACCTCGTGGGCGCCTCCATGCACTCCCCGCTGGGTTACACCATCCCCCTTTCCGCCGGCATTAAAGAGGTGGTCGACCTGCCGGTTTTCTGCACCGGGCGTATTAACGACCCCGTCATGGCGGAAAGGGTGCTGGCCGACGGTCAGGCCGACATGATAGGCATGGTGCGCGCCCAGATATGCGACCCCGAAATGGCCAACAAGGCTAAAGAGGGACGACTGGAAGAGATACGGTACTGCGTGGCCGATAACCAGGGCTGCTACGGGCGTGTCGGCCTTAATCAGACTATCGGCTGTATCCAGAATCCGAACGTCGGCCTGGAAAAGGAACGCGGCACCGGCTCTATCAAACCCGCGCCGATTAAGAAAAAGGTATTAATTGTCGGCGGGGGGCCGGCAGGACTGCGCGCCGCCGAGATTGCCGCCCGGCGCGGCCATACGGTAACCCTCTATGAGAAGGCCGATAAACTGGGAGGCCAGGTCAACATCGCCGCGCTGGGGGCGGGGCGTGAAGAAATCAGCTCCGTTATCCGCAACGAGGAGAACCAGCTTAAATTACTGCCGGTGGAAATCGTCCTGAATAAAGAAGCCACCGCCGAACTTATACCGGAACAGAACCCGGACGTGGTAATTATCGCCACGGGGTCGGTACCCAAGGAGAACCCGCTGCCCGGCGCGGACGGCCCGAATATCTTTAACGTCTGGCAGGCGCTTCTCAATGAGAAGGACGTGGGCGAGAAAGTACTCTTCATCGATAATGACGGACATCACCAGGGAACAGCTACCGCCGAGCTCCTCGCCGACCGGGGCCGGAAAGTCCATATAGTCACATCATCGCCGACCATCGGCTCCGAGCTGGGGCCGCCGCAGGACTCGTACCTGACACACCAGCGTCTGGCGCAGAAAGGCGTCACCTTCACGCCCGATTTCGCCGTCGTGGAGATAAAAGGCCTGGAGGTGAACGGCCTCAACTTCTACTCCAACGAGTGGCAGACCTTCAGCGATTACGATTCCGTGGTATACGCATTGGGCAACCGCGTCGAGGACGGATTATATAAAGCCCTGAAGGGCAAAGTTAAAGAACTATACCGCATCGGCGACTGCGTGGCGCCGCGTAAAATAGACATGGCGATACTGGAAGGCGAAAATATCGGCCGGATGATTTAGTGTATGGTTGTGGAAATCGCATAACATTGAACTATAAAAATGTCATTCCCGCGAAGGCGGGAATCCAGGGGGGAAGGCGGTCTGGATAGTCGGGTCAAGCCCGACTATGACAATCAGTTTTCGCCAGTAGAGAAAAGGTAAAATGGCCAGGACAAGAGATATCTGGGTACTGCCGGAGATAAACGGTAACGGCGAAGAAATCAGCCAATTGACCCTCGGGCTTCTTACCGGGGCCAGGTGTGTTGCGGAAAGAGTCGGCGGCAGCGTGACGGCACTGGTATTCGCCGAATGTACCGAGGATTACGTAGAGGTATTCGGTAAGTACGGAGTGTCCCGTGTCTATATTTTCCATGACCCGCTTTTTAAATATTCCTCGACGGAGGCCCGCGCCGCGGCACTGCTTCCCAGAATTCAGGCAGAGAAACCGTGGCTTGTTCTCATGGGGCATACGACAATCGACCGAGAGCTGGCGCCCCGGCTGGCGGCGCTCCTGGAGACAGGAGTAATTTCTAATTGCGCCAGAATCGAACTTACCCGTTCGGAACGACCCGAATTTTACCGCCCCGTCTATGGCGACCAGCTGTACCAGGAGGTTGTTTTTCAGACGGATAAAACGATGCTGGTAACCATGGACCCGGAGGCCTTAAACGCGGCCCCCGCCGCCAGGGCCGTGAAAGTGAGGGCTTTAACCATCGAGCCGAAACTAACCGCCGAATCTATTAAAACCAGGCACCTAGAGTACCTGCCGGCTGATTCTCATACCGTGGATGTTGCCGATGCAGCCACCATCGTCTCCGCCGGCATGGGAGCGGTCACCGATGAACTATTACCCCTCGTAGAAGAACTGGCCGGCCTTATCGAAGGCGCCATCGGCACCACCCGACCGGTGGTCGACGGGGGGAAAATACCCAGGGAACGTATGATTGGCCAGACCGGCAAGGTCGTCAGCCCGGCGTATTACCTGGCGCTGGGTATTTCCGGGGCGACTCACCACGTCGGCGGTATCCAGGAATCGGGTAAAATCGTTGCCGTTAACCGCGACCCGCAGGCGCCCATCTTTCAGAGTTCCGACGTGGGCATTACCGCCGACCTTAAAGATGTGCTGCCGATACTGATAGAAAGAATCAAGCGCGCGAGAGACAATGGCGAAATACTATGACGTTATAATCGCAGGGGCGGGGCCGGCCGGCAGTATGGCAGCCCTGAAACTGGCCCGTGCCGGACTGAATGTCTGCCTGGTGGAGCGGGGCAAGTGCCCCGGCGCCAAGAATATGTTCGGCGGGCTGCTACACAATACCCCCGTCCTGAACGATATGCTCCCCGGTTTCCGGGAACGGGCGCCGCTGGAAAGGCATGTCTATAAAAAAGTGCTGGCTTTCATGACCCCGGAATCTGCCGTTTCCCTTACCTTCGAAAACGAGGGGTTCGAGCAGCCGCCGTATAACGGATATACCGTCTTCCGTCCGGCCTTCGATAGCTGGCTCGCCGACGAGGCCGTCAGGGAGGGGGCTTTATTACTTAATGAGTGCACCGTTGAAGACCTGCTGCGGAAAGACGGTAGAATCGCCGGCGTTACCGTGAAAGGCCGGGAGGGCAAGCTAAGAAGCAACATCGTCATCGCCGCCGACGGCGTCCTGTCCTTCATGGCCGAAAAAGCCGGACTGCGTAAAAATTTTAAAGCCAAATCTATGGGCGTGGGCATTAAACTTCTGCTGGGTCTGCCTGAAGAGACTATCAACGAAAGGTTCCACCTCGTCCGGGACGAAGGGGCGGATATCAGCTTCGTGGGGATGACCGGGGGCATGAAGGGCGGCAGCTTCCTCTATACCAACCGCGAGAGTATTTCCGTGGGCATGGTGGTGCACCTCGACTCCCTGAAGGCATCGGGTAAAGCCCCTTATGACATTATGGACGAGTTGCTGCAGCACCCGCAGGTCAGGAAACTCGTCAAGGGCGCCGTGCCGCTGGAATACTCGGCGCACCTTATCCCCGAAGGCGGTATCAGGGCCATGCCGCAGGTCTATACCGACGGCATGATGGTCGTCGGGGACGCCGCCGGCCTGTGCTACACCAACGGCATCAACCTGGAAGGCATCAATCTCGCCATGACCTCCGGCGTGCTGGCCGCCGAGACGGCCATTAAAGCCATAGAAGCCGGCGACTACTCCGCCCGGTCGCTTTCGCTGTATAAAAAGAGGCTGGACGAAAGCTTTATTATTAAGGACATGAAGACATTTAAAAACGCGGTCGGCATGATGCACCGGGAACGCCTCTTCCAGACCTACCCGCGGGTCCTCGCCGGTATCATGGAAAAGCTCTACCGGGTCGAAGGCGTGCCCCGCTCTAAACTGATGCGCCTCGCCCGCAAGGAAGCATTGAAAGAGGTCGGGCTGACGGGCCTGGTTTCCGACGGCATCAAGATAGGCAGGGCTTTGTTATGAATATAGAAAACTTGCAGCAGCTGACGCAGTTCCAGATTGACGAGCAGCCCCATATCATCGTCGATAAGGAAATCTGCAAGACCTGTGAACACCGCGCCTGTGTCCAGTCCTGCCCGGCCAACTGTTTTACGTGGGATGAAGAAACGCGGTTATTGAGCATAGTGTACGAGACCTGCCTGGAGTGTGGCACCTGCTACGTCATCTGCGATAAAGGGGCGCTTGACTGGAGCTACCCGCGGGGAGGCTACGGGGTTTGCTACCGGCTGACCTGATACAAGGGCAATGGATAAATGATTAATAAAACACATTCGCTACTGCGTCATTCCCAACTTGATTGGGAATCCATAAGTCCCTGGATCCCCGCTTTCGCGGGAATGACAAAATATAGGGAAATTCGCAAGATATTACGTTCGTTATAGAAAAAAAGAGACATGAAGATAATCGTTTGCATAAAAGAGGTGGTCGACCCGGCGTTGAGCCTGGATTTCGGCTTGAGAAACAGGGCCGTCTTCCGGGAGGGACAGCCGCTCCAGCTTAATCCCAACGACGCGGCTGCCCTGGCCATGGCGCTGGGACTAAAGTCGACGGATGATGGATTAAAAGTAGAAATTAACCTTATCTCTATCGGCCCGGGAAGGGTGGAGAGTTACTTAAGAAACGGGCTGGCGCTGGGAGCGGATAGGGCCGTACGTATATGGGATAAAGACTTCGCGAACCTGTCCTCCTACCAGAAAGCCAGGCTATTGACCGGAGCCGTATCGCTCTTCGGCGCCGACCTCGTGTTCACGGGAGCTAGGAGTATGGATACCGGCAACGAGCAGGTCGGGCTGTTAACGGCGGGCTGGCTCGGCTTACCCTGTATTAGCGATGTCGTTAGCCTCGAACCGGATATGGAACAGAACAGTCTCAACCTCACCAGAGCCATCGGCCGGGGAGAACGGGAAAAGGTACAGTGCCCTCTGCCTGCCGTCGTAACCCTCAAGGGAGAAGGAAAGCTGCCGTATGCCTCTCTGGACAGGCTCGTCGAGAGTAAATCCGCCGATGTAGAGCTGCTTTCTCCCGCCGACCTGGGTATTCCCGGCGAGGAACTTCAAAATGACCCCACCCGGGTTATCGGCCTTGTTTACCCGAGACCCCATCCCAGGAAAGCGCCGCCGCTGGACAGCTCTCTGCCGGCGTTTTATCGCATATTACAGCTGCTCGAGGGCGGCATGTCCAGACGAAAAGGCCTGATGCTCAAAGGCAGCAGCGAGGAACTGGCCGAACAACTCTTCGAGCTCCTGAAAGAAGAGGGAGTAATCAGACCGGCCACGGGTCAATGAAAGGATTCGGCTTTTCACTGTCGGCTGACACCTATTTGAGAGAAGACCCTGACGGTTATTTTCTGGTTTCCCGCCTGCCCGTCAAGATTCTCCGGCTCAACGAATCTCTTTACCGGCTCCTCGGGCACATACGGGACGGCGGCGAGTTAGCCGATTTCGCCAGCCGCAATCCCGGCCTCGATGAGAAGAACCTGTTGAGAGTAATGCTGTCCCTCGTGTCCAGGGGCTACATGAAGCTGGAGAGAATAGCGGAAATAGAAGAATACCCCACGGTTTCCATTATCATACCCGTCAAAGACCAGCCTCAAGATTTGGTCGAGTGCCTGCAAACGCTGGAAAACCTCGATTATCCCGGAGACCGACTGGCAATCATCGTGGTGGACGACGGCTCACAAAAAGAGGCCTCCGGGATTGTCGATTCTCCCGGTATTAAAATAATACGCCAGGCCGAATCCAGGGGCCAAGCGGCCTGCCGGAATATCGGGGCGGAAAACGCCCGCGGTGAAATCCTGGCTTTTATCGACGCCGACTGCATGGCCGGGGAGAAGTGGCTGAAGGAAATCATTCCCTTTTTCCGGGCGGCGGATATCGGGGCGGCGGGGGGCTACGTGGACGGTTACTACAAGGACAGCCTCCTCGACAGATATGAACGGGTATCCTCTTCGCTGAACATGGGCAATCGGCTCCTCCTCGAAGGCAGGACAGATTCGAGCTTCTACGTGCCCACGGCCAATATGCTGGTTACCAGGGAAGCATTCGAAGCTACCGGTGGTTTTAAAGCCGGGATGAACGTCGGAGAGGACGTCGATTTTTGCTGGCGCTTGAGAAGTCTCGGCTCTACGCTCCTCTACGTACCCTTCGGCAGGGTGGCCCACAAGCACCGCAACCAGCTAGGCAGGATGCTGCAGCGCCGCAGCGACTACGGTACATCGGAGGCCGTTCTCTACCGGTCTCACCGGGATAAGAGAAAGGCTTTCTTCGTTTCCGTCTTTTCCGGCCTGTCCTTCCTGACGCTTACCCTCGCCATTCTGCTGGTAAACGCCTGGCCGGTCGCCCCGATACTCGCCCTTTTCGGAGTCGATGTCTGGCGTAAGTACAGTACCCTGCTGAAATTCAACGTTAAGCTTGCTTTCCCACAGGTAATTTACGCCACTTTAAGAAGCTACCTCTCTCTCTTTTACTTCGCTTTCTTTCACCTGGTGCGTTATTACCTGATTCCGATATTCGCCCTGGGATTTCTATGGCACCCTCTGTGGATTTTCGGCGGCCTGGCGCTTATCTATACATCCGTCGTGGACTACCGCGTGGAAAAGCCCGAGCTATTCTACCCGGTCTTTCTCTTTTTCTATTTACTGGAACACCTTGCCTATCAGGTCGGCGTTTTCCTGGGGTGCTTCAAGCAGAAATATTTCGGGTCGTATATACTATCATTTAGACGTTCCTGATATGAGAGATAAAAATGAGCAACCTGATTGAATTCTACGGTACCGCCGCCGGACTGCTCGGCAATGCTATGAGACTCCGCTATGCCAGATTGAGGGCGGCACCTCTCAAGCCAGAGGTGGTCAGCCTGGCGGTAACCAACCGGTGCAACTCCCACTGCATCATGTGCAACATGTGGAAGAGGTCTAAAGAGAACCCGGATATCAAGCGTCTGGAGCTTTCCCGGCGGGAGATAATCGATTTACTCTCACGGCCTCTGTTCTCGGGCCTGGTTGAAGTTGATTTGACCGGCGGCGAACCCCACTTGAGGGACGACCTGGCTGATATAGCGCTGGATATAGCCGGTCTCAAGCAAAAATTCCTGCCGCACTTGAGAAGCATCGTCATTACGTCCAACGGCCTGCTGCCCGATAAAATCATTTCCAATTATCAAAAGATTCTGGAGGGTCTCAAGGGCACGAATATCGACCTTGTTACGGTGGCGTCCCTGGACGGCATCGGGGCTACGCATGATAAAATCAGGGGGACTAAAGGGGCTTTTAACCTGGCCGCCAGGACCATCGGGAGGCTGCTCGAGCTCAAGGGAAACTACCCCAATCATTTCATCGGCGTTAAAACGACGGTTCTGCCGGAGAATATCGACAGCCTCGACGGCATACTCGATTTCGCCGTGAAGGACGACCTCTTTACCATTATCTCGCCGGTATTTTTTACGGAGGCGCGGTTCAGAAACACCGGTTCGAGAGAATCTCTACGACTCGGATCCGCCGATTATGAAAAACTCCTGCGCTTTTACAGTAAGCATGAGCTGAATACCAATTACTTCTATTCGAGGATACGCGGCTTTCTATCTACCGGGGAAAAAAGCTGGTCATGCACGGCCACCTATAACTACCTGTTCATCGAGTTCGACGGGACGGTATATCCCTGCGAACTGCTCTCCGAACCAATCGGCAACATCAGGGAACAGAGTCCGGAGGCAATCTGGAACGGCTCCCGGGCGCATCACTGGCGAACGCGCATTGAGAAAACAGAACAGTGCCGCGAATGTATTGAGCCGGGCGCCGTGAGGTACAGCGCCTGCGCCGAAGGTCTAAGCTACCTGGGGTTTCTCCGCAAGCTCGGCAGGCGCCGCTACGATAAAAGTTACCACGGGGAAGGTTTTACTAAATACCTCGGCAAATGACCGGCGGCTTTAATCTTCATTTCCGTCCTCCCTTGCGTTTACTTGCAGTACTGGATATCAGAACTCGGATAAACGGCCACCTTCGCGCCGGACTTATGATTCTCGCCAAGCAGCTTCAGGACTTCCTCCCAGTCGTGCACCAGTACTACCTTATCCGTATCTTCTAAATATTTTTTACTGGAAAGTTCGGGATATTCACTGAAGACGATTAACCGATTCACGTTCGGCGGCGGCTTCATCTGGAGCTGGAGATGCCCGCCGATTTCGTTGCCGAAAGGCCCCATGAGATAGTGGGTCATCTGCCCTTCGGGCGCGTTGGCGATAAGCACGACGTCACCGCCCTCTTTTCTTACCGAGGGAAAGGCCGCCAGCAGACCGGTAATGGCTTCGTTAGCCTTGGCGAAGGTATTCGCGATAACTATATCCTTTTCGCTAGCGGCTGGTGTAAGGTAGTGTACCGCCGCTTCTTCGAGGGCGGCGGCGTAGGCCGGGGTGGGAGCGCCGGCGAAGAGTACCGCCGTTTCTCCCCACATGTTCACGACGGCATCGACTTTCATGTCCAGCCCGATGATATCCCCGGCTTCGTCAATATCCCGGCGGCGGGGGTTATTTGCGAGAGCCCCCATGCCCGTAACCGTATCTTCAAAATTCGATTGTTCGGCAGGCGACCGCGAAGAGTGCATGGCCGCTATCGTTCCGTAGGCCGCCACACCCGGCAGAATTATTTTATTGCCGCCGCCGAACCCGGCCATGATATGCGGCACGATGGAACCGATGCCTATTTTAAGGTCGCACATCATTACCTCGGCGTTGATACGCACTTTAGTGCCGCTGGTGGTTGTCCCGGCATAGACGCACTTACCGTACGGGGCATGATTATAGACCGGGAAGCGTTTGAGAACATCCTCGCCCAGCTTCTTGACGAAATCAAGCCTGTTCATCGCCCCGTGACAGCCGCAGGCGGCGATAAAGCGTATTTGATTATCTTCAATACCGGCGGCGGCCAGTTCTTCCAGGACATGAGGTACAATCTCCGCCACCCGCGTCACCCGCGTCATATCATCAAAGATAATAACCGCCTCTTTTTTACCGCGGGCATATTCCCGCAGCGGCGGCATACCGATGGGTTTGGCGATGGCTTGCTTGATTTCAGCCGGTTTCATATGCGGGCGGTTGTAGCCCGCCATGTTAAAGACTTCCACCTGCCAGCTATCAGGTAAGGATAGTTCCAGTTCCTTTACGCCGTGCCAGGCGAGTTGGGGCAGCGCTATCTTATTTGACAAGTCAGACCTCCCTGCAGAATCTTCAGACGTTCAGTCCCAGCGTATGTATGGCAAATTCATAGTGCCCCAGCGTCTCGGCTTTCGTCAATTTCCCGGAGGCAACCTCGATAATTTCATTAAATATCCGCTCGCCGATACTCTTTATCGACCCCTTGCCGTCAAGTATATCGCCGGCATTGATGTCTATGTTGTCCGTCATACGCCGGTAAATTCCGCTGTTGGATGATATTTTCAATACCGGGGCAATCGGAGAGCCCAGCGGCGTACCCCGTCCCGTGGTAAAAACGATTACCTGGGCGCCGGCAGCTATCATGCCCGTATTGCAGACGGCATCGTGGGCCGGGCTGTCCATAATTACCAGCCCCTTCTCGATAGGTTTTTCGGCATAGTCTACCACCTGCCTGACGGTGGAAGTACCGCCTTTAAGGACCGCCCCCAGCGACTTTTCTTCGAGGGTGGTCAGCCCCCCTTCTTTGTTACCCGGCGACGGCTCCGAGGTGCGAATATCCACCCCCGCCTTTTGTGCAATGGCTTCGGTAGCCGCAGTTATCTCCCGGATACGCCCGGCAACTCCTTCGTCGACAGCCCTCCCGCACAGGGCATCTTCCGCACCAATCAGTTCCGGCGTTTCCGAAAGGATAACGGTGCCGCCGGCGGCAATCAGCCTGTCGGCGGCGTTCCCCACGGCGGGATTGGCCGTGAGACCGGACAGTGTATCCGAGCCACCGCAATTGGTGCCGATGATAAGCTCGGAGATGTCCACCGACTCACGCTTTGCCGATGCCGCTTCTTCCAGCAGTCCTTCTGCCAGCGCTTTGCCTCTTTCAACTGCAGCCGTGGTGCCGCCTTCGACCTGGATGCTCAATACTTCAAATCGCTGTCCCGTCCCGGCTATCTCCCCGGCTATCAATTCCGGGGTGATCAGCTCGCAACCCAGCCCCACCAGCAACACCCCGGCCACGTTGGGATGAGCGCAGAAACCGGCCATCGCCCTTATTATATGTTCTTTCTCCCGGCCGAGATGGCCGCAGCCGTGGGGATGGGCAACGCTGACCGTACCGGGTACGGCCCGGCTTATCATTTCGGCCACCGATGCGGCGCAGATTACCGTGGGAAACACCAGCACGTGATTCCGCGTCCCGACACGGCCATTCTTGCGGCGGTATCCTGTGAAATTCACGACCTGTCCCCCCTACCCCTCAAGCCTTCGACGTTATGTAGATGCACATGCTCTCCTTTTTTAATGACCTCCGTGGCCTGCCCGATTGTCTCCCCGTATTTAATTATCCTCTCACCCGGCCCTATATCCCGGAGGGCAAACTTGTGACCGAAGGGGACAGGCTGCAGCAGTTCTATATCTACCATGCCATCCTCTATTTCAACGGCGACTTTCTCGCCGTTTTCCAGCGGTCTTACCGCCGTAGCGACATTATCGTTCTTATGCAGCACGAGGGCGTTCAGGGCCATGGGTTAATCCTCCGCTTTAACGCCTTTAATGATATAACAATACAATTATTGCAGGGCGGGGGCACTAATTTCAAATCGACCCCGGAAAATTACCGTAAACCCGTACCCGCGCCACCGTAATATTAACGCCGGACAATCTTTACAAATCGTTTACATACCGCATCGTAATATTAATCAATTATTTACCCCGCCGATGTTATATTTTCGCCACATGGCAAATGATATTCGACTTATCAAGCGACCTTAAGGCGGTGCTGAAATGAGAAATTTCTATACGGGTAAAGGTAATTAACAATGAAAGTCAGAACAAAATTATTAATAACCTTCTCTATAGTTATGGCCCTTCTGTGGGCTATCGGCCTGTTTTCGTGGGGCGTTTTCGGCAACCTCAACGACCAGTTCACCACCACGGAAAAAGGTATTATCACGGAGACCATAGCCATGACCGAGGTAGAAAAGATATCCAGTGAAATATACCGCGAATTTACGGGATATCTTTATCATGATATAGAAGATGCCAAAGACATCGCCCTGCTCAAGTTAAGCCGCCTTGAAGAAATCGGGTTTGAATACCTGCCGATTCAAGCATTCCCCGGAATGATGGAACACGGGAAGGACTGCGTTCTTGCCGGTAAAATATATGACTTCTATTTTTCTACCATGTGGATAATCGACCTTAAAGAGCGGGGCGCCGACTATAATCAGTTACTGGCGCGTGACCGCAGTATGAGCCTGACGTCTCTACTCGCTATCCAGGAACGTGCCAGCGAGCTAAAAGAGGCCAGAATCGGGGATATGGCGCTGTCAAGTACGGCTTTTACTAAGTCATATAACAACTACACGCAAGCAATCTTTATCAGCGCCAGCATAGTTACTGCCATCGCCCTGGCAACCGCGGTATTAACGACAAGGTCAATTGTACGGCCCCTGCATATGTTGCGTAAAGGAACCGAGGTAATCGCGCAGGGAAATCTCGATTACAAAGTCGGTACCGAGGCCAAGGACGAGATAGGAGAACTGTCCAGAGCCTTCGACCAGATGACGCAGAGTCTAAGCACCAGCATGACCTCGATAGATGACCTCAACCGGGAAATAAACGAACGCAAGCTGGCCGAAGAGAAGCTGCGGGAAAGTGAAAAATTCGCGTCCAGCCTGCTGGAAAATGCGCCGCACGCCACCGTAGTGATTAATCCGGACACCTCAATCAGGTATGTCAATCCGGCATGGGAAGAGGTAAACGGCTGGACTTCCTCCGAAATAATCGGCACGAAAGCCCCCTATCCATGGTGGCCCGATGAATACAAGGACGAGTCCCATGAGGCGTTTAAAGAGGCCATGAAACAGGGCAGTGGTAACGGCGAGATATTCGCCCAGAAGAAGAACGGGGAAATCTACTGGATAAATATGAACTGGGCAACGGTAACGCATAACGGAGAGATGCAGTACCTGCTGATAAACTCCGTGGATATTACCGAACACAGGCGGGCCGATGAAGCGCTAAGCGAGTCAGAGGAAAAGTTCTCCAAGGCCTTCAACGCCAGTCCTGAAGTAATCACTATATCAAAGCTTAATGACGGCACCATTCTTGAAGTTAATGAGAGTTTCACGCAAAGCACGGGGTTCACTCGTGAAGAGGTGATTGGCCGGAGCGGACAAGAAATAGGTATCTGGGCAAATGAAGGCGACCGCGAAAAAGTAATGAGTAAATTGAAAAAGAACGGCAACGTCAGAAGTCAGGAACATAAGTTCCGCAGCAAATCAGGTAAGCTGCTTACCGTCCTGTTATCAGCCGAGATTATCAACATCGGCAACGAACCATGTCTACTCATCGCCACGAACGATATTACCGAGCGCAAGAAGGCCGAGGAGGCATTGGCCGAAAGCGAGGCGAAGTTCTCCGCAGCCTTCCGCTCCAGTCCCGACATGATGACCATATCAAACGTAAAGGACGGAAAATATATTGAAGTTAACGACAGCTTCGTTCACTTTACCGGCTATTCCCGGAAAGAATTAATCGGCCACAGTAACGATGAATTCAACATGTGGGTAGACCCCAAGGAGCGGGACAGGATAGAGCAGCTCCTGGATATAAAGGGCAAAATGAGACACGAAGAATTCCGCTTTCGCATGAAATCGGGAGAGATACGCACCTGGCTTTGCTCGGCGGATATCATCAACATCGGCGGCAACCTGTGCATGCTTTCCGTGGCCACCGATATCACCAAGCGCAAGCGGATTGAAGAGGCCTTGCGCGAATCGGAGGAGCGGTTCTCCAGGGCGTTTCGCGCCAGCCCCGGCTCGATGTCCATCAGCCGACTCAAAGACGGCAAATTCATCGAAGTTAATGAAAGTTTCCTAAGGGATAAAGGCTATACCCGCGAAGAGGTAATCGGCCGAACCTCCATGGAACTGGGCATCTGGAGAGACCAAGAACACCGGAAGAAATTATTACAGATACTCCAGGAGCAGGGCAGGGTCAACAACGAACCCACCAAATACCGCACTAAAACCGGTGAACTTCGCTCGGGATATACTTCTGCAGAATATATCAGCCTGGGCAACGAACCTTGCGTAATCTTCCTGACCACCGATATAACCCAGCTGAAGCAGGCAGAGGAACAGCTGCGACTGCTAAGTACCGTCACACAACAGGTATCCGATTCCATAATGATTATCGATGCCGATTACAAAATTACGTATATTAACCAGGCGGCGGAGGACCTGTTCGGTTATACGATGGAAGAGGCAAGAGGTAATTTCCTGGGGCTCATCGATGCCAAACCATTTAGTGAAAAGGAAAAAGGGGATATTAAAAAAATTATCACCAACGGTAATGTCTTCAGTTCAATAGGCACTAAAAAATGCAAAGACGGCAGACTTATCATCTGCGATTGCCGCCTCTCCCCTCTATATGACGAAGAAGGTAAGCTCTTCGCATATCTGGAAGTCCAGCGAGATATCACCGAAAAGAAAGAGGTGGAAGCTAAATTACAGGCACAGAAGAAATTAATCGAGCGCATTCTGGCCAACATGCCGGAGGGTGTACTCGTTATCGACAGTACCGACCGGATATTACTCGCCAACGAAGCTTTCTGTAACATTTTCCACACGGGCAAGAGGGCTATCGCGAATAAATCACTTAACGAAATAGTACCGGTAAACCAGTTGCTCAAACTGTACAAGGCGGCTAAACACGGGGACAAAGCTAATAATACGCTGGAGTTCAGATTCCAGGTGAAGAACGTTGAAAAGAGAATCGCCTGCGTAATTACCGAAATGGACGGGGGCAGGACTCTACTCACCTTTTCCGATGTATCCCAGGAAAGAGAGGAAGAGGAAAAATTATATCTTACGGACCGGCTGGCCTCAATCGGGGAAATGGCCGCCGGCCTGGCACATGAACTTAACAATCCTCTAACCGGCATCCTGGCCTTATCCCAGCTGCTCATCAGGAGCGATATTCCAGAAGAGCACAAGGAGGACTTACAATGCGTTTACAGCGAAGCCAAGCGCGCCGCCAGCATCGTGAAAAACGTCCTCCTTTTTACCCGCAACAACAATTATGAAAACGGCCATGCGTCCGCTAACGAAGTGGTTAAAGACGTGTTGAGGCTACGTGAATACGAAGAAAAGGTCAGCAACATCGCAGCATTAACGCAACTTCAGGAAAACCTGCCTGATATTCCGATAGATAAGTTTCAACTGCAGCAGGTCTTCCTCAATATCATCCTGAACGCCGAAGCCGCTATTAAAGAATCTAATAGACCGGGCACACTAACGGTTACTACGGAAAGGGTCAATAACCACATCAACATTCATTTTAAAGATGACGGGTGCGGCATTAAAAAGCAGGTTATGCCCCGGATATTCGACCCGTTCTTTACCACCAAAGAAATCGGCAAGGGCACCGGCCTTGGTCTTAGCATCTGCTACGGGATAGTAATGAAGCACGGCGGCAAAATAAACCTCAAGACCCACCCGAATAAAGGCACCACCTTCACCATAAGAATGCCGGTTGTGCTTCACGAGACATAAAAAAGAGGAAGAGAAAATGGGAGCAGGAATAAAGCGAATACTGGTAGTGGAGGATGAACCCGTTATCGGCAGCGTTTGTCAAAAAGTACTGACCAGGCAGGGCTTTGCCGTCGACGTAGTTTCCGACGGCAATAAGGCAATCGACAACATTCATGACCGGCGATATGACCTGTGTATCCTCGACCTGCGTATGCCGGGCATCGATGGAATCCAGCTATATAAATATCTCGCCGTTAACAGTCCCAAATTAAGCCAGAGCATTATTTTCACTACTGGAGACATTTCCAGCAATCAGGTTTCCAGATTTCTCAACGGCTCCAAGGGGGTATACCTGGAAAAGCCCTTTACACCTGATGAACTCGCGGCTGCCGTAGAAATGGCCATCAATTAATTCGCTCTGTCCGTGAAGCCGGCTGGCGTCCCGGTTACACCGGCTGTCCGGAGGGTAAAAAAGAAAAGGAATTTAAAAGGGGAAAAGAAAAATGGTTACAGCACCTTCCAAAGAGACTATTCTTATTGTAGATGACGAGAAAACGGTACGCCGAAGCCTGAATAGATGCCTGACTCTCAACGGTTTCGCCTGCGAAGAGGCCGGCAATGCCGAAGAGGCGTTCGGCTCTCTTCAAAATAACCCGGCTGAACTTGTTATTCTGGATATTATGATGCCGGGCATATCAGGCAGCGAACTGCTGCCCCGGCTTAAAGAATCCTTTCCTGATACAGCGGTTGTTATGGCCACCGCCGTCGTGGACCCGGACACCATCATCAACTGCATGAAAAACGGTGCGCATGACTACATTACCAAGCCGTTTGATGTCTGTCAGCTTATGTCCAATATCCAGATGGTGCTGGAAAAGAGAAAGCTGGAGCTCAACCTCAAAGAGAAGAGACAGGTGCTGGAAGGTAAAGTGGAAAAACAGGCCAGGGAACTCCAGGAACTCTTTATAGACGCTATCGAGTCGCTGGTAGGCGCCCTGGAAGCCAAGGACAAGTACACGGCAGGCCATTCACGTAGAGTCACCAAAATAGCCGTCGATACGGGAAAAGCCCTGGGTCTTACAGACGAGGACCTGGAAAATTTACGCTGGGCCGCCCTCCTTCATGATATAGGTAAGATTGGCATAGACCCGAGTATTCAAAATAAACCGGGCACCCTGACGCCTACGGAATATAAATATATCCTGACCCACTGCAGTATTGGTCCCGGTATTGTGGAACCACTGGTAAACGAGGCGATAGTTGAGGCTATAAGACATCATCACGACAGTTATGACGGGACCGGACTTAACCAGACGGTAGTCGGCGAAGAGATACCCCTCGGAGCCAGAATATTAGCCGTGGCGGATTCATTTGACGCCATGACTTCCGACCGTCCGTATCGAAGTGCCATGACCGCCAGCAACGCAATCGGCGAAATAAAAAGTTGCGCCGGCACCCAGTTCGACCCCAAGGTTGTCAAGGCCTTCCTCAAAACACCGATAATTAATTCCCTGAACGACTAGACGAGGACCGGCGCCTGTTAGAATGACTTAAGTAACGGGTACACATGACGAATTTACTATTTACACAGGTCGCCGGCGGGCGAATAATAATTAGTGGGAAACTGTATCTTGTTCGAGAGCCCGTATTAATTTAGCGGTACGGGGAAAGCCGTGTTCCATAAAAACACCGGGGTAAGTTATGAGGATGAAGGGTGAAAAGGGTTTTTCACTGATTGAAACGCTGGTTGCTTTAGCCCTCCTTGGCTTGATAAGCGCATCTTATCTTAGCGGCGTTGCCCAGACTTCCACCGCACGCGTCACCGCCGACGAGAGAGTATCCGCTAAAGTCCTGGCCGAAACCATCATGGAAAATGTGAAAAAACAGGCATTTTATTCCACATATAACTTTACGATTCCGGAAGAATACGAGGGCTACACGGCCACAATTAATGCCACCAGTGAAAGGAATGATAATATCCAGAAAATCATCATAACCATACACCACCGTAGCAATGATGTGCTTATTCTGGAAAATTATAAGGTGAACCGATGATATTCCGCAAAATAAAGGCGTTCGGCAAAGACCAGAGAGGCATAACACTGGTTGAAATGCTGGTCTCCGTGACGATTGCCAGTATCATCGGCCTTGGAGCCACTGTAGCCACCGGGCAGGTCATGAATCAGACCGCTAAAAATAACGACTATACTACTGCCAGCCGGCAGACCCTCAACGCCCTCCACTGGATTAGCCGGGATGCCCAGATGTCGCAGACTATTAACGGGACCGCCGGGTTCCCGGCCTCCTCTAATCTGACCCTGTCATGGACCGGGTGGGATGATACAGACTATCAGGTTATCTATTCACTATCAGACAGTCAGCTCAAGCGCTACTACTCCGCAGGGGACGGTGACCCGAGCGAGACATTCATAGCGGAATACATTAACTCCGATGCGGAAATGACCAACTGTACATCGGATAACGGCACACTAACCCTGACGATTACCGCAAGCGTGGGCGAAGGGGCTAGAAAAATCGACGTGACCAAAAAACGAGAAATTACCTCCAGACCCAATTTATAGGAACAGGGCCGGGCTGTGTTATGAGAAAAACACTTAAATTAATACGCACCGGGTTCTCATCCGACGAAACGGGCATTGCCCTTATCATCGTGCTGGTTCTGCTGCTCCTGGGCAGCCTCACCATCATACCGGTGCTGGCTCATCTAAGCACCGCCCTTAAGTCGGGCAAAATTTACGAAGATAAGACCAACGAGCTGCACGCCGCCGACGCCGGTATTGAGGATGGCATATGGCGAATTAAGTATGACTTTATGGGCGTGGATTATGACGCCTACGACTTCGATACCGCCTGGCCTTACGATACGGAGACGATTAACGGAATAGAGCCAGACGTTACAATCCAGAACATCTGGCTTCCGAGCAACGTGACGTTGGGTGAATTGGGTTTGGACGCGGCCGATGCCAATGCCATCATCGCATCGGAAAAGCTTGTGGTGGTCGGCACTGCCGGCGGCTCTCCCGGCCTGCCGTATAACGTCAAGATAGACTTCACGCCCGCCGAAGGCGATAATCTCACGGTAGAATCGCTCGGGGTATGGCTGCCGCAGGGCTTTAATTATGTCGAGGAATCGTGCAGCCTGCACCCGGGTGAGCTTGAACCCCCCGCCGAACACCACCCGGATTCCGAAAATATTACTACCTGCAACGGCGGCCAGAACATAGTCTGGTACTACGATGAACTCTATCCCCTCTTTAGCGACTTCCCCGATGTCGACCCCGAGGCGACGACAATGAGCCTTGAGTTCAGCTTTGAATATACCCCCCCGGCAGAGCACCCCAACCGCCTGCCCACAGCCATCGCCTGGATAACCACCGGGATGAACGCCGGCTCTCTCGGTTATGCCAATCCGAACGACGTACCCATTTCCTGGGACGTGGACACGCGCATTTTTAAAATCACCTCCGAAGCCGGCGATACTTCCATTCAGGCCTACTCTTCCAAGTGCGAACTGCGCCAGCTGGGAGACGCCATATCCGGGGACTATGTGGCTATTGGCAACTCCTTGATGACGGACGACGTTTGGGACTGGTACGGTATCCGCGATACCTGGCACGCATCAAGTAGCTTCACTCTCACCACCATACCGGAAGACGGTGATGCTATGAAAGCCTATCTTTACTGGTCAGGGTGGCGGGATAACGATAAGAAAGTAGACCATTTTACAGATACCTGCACTGACTTGAGTACCAATTGGAACTATAGCAGCCCCACCGCCTGGAGCGTTGATTCCAACGAATTCAAGGGTGAGTATACCGGCGGCGGCAATGACACCCGAATCCTGACCCTGAATGCCGGCCAGGACCTGACCAGTTATACATCGGGCTCGATGATACTTACCTGGGAACAGGCCACCGATTCTACGGTATTCCTGGATAGCTGCGAAGACCTGAACAACTGGGACTATGGTAGCTCTTGGGAAGAAAATGACAACCATTTTGTCGGGCATTCCGGCAGCGGCGCGGACAAGTACCTTGACTTGAAAGACGGTACGATAGACCTTAGCCCCTACGCCGGACAAACTGTCACCATTTCTAGTGACATATGGGAATGGGACCACCTGGATAGCGATGAAGGACTCGACTACGCTTTTTCGTCCGACAACGGCAGCAACTGGAGCGACTACGAAGAAATTTTTCGAAACGATATCTGGGGCACGTTACATTGGAGCGAGACCATCCCCGGCGATTACCTGACCAACGGTTTCAAAATCCGGTTTAAGTTAATCGATTGCTCCTCCGATTACTGCTATATAGACAATATTCAAATAACCACCGAGTTTTCTTCATCCAGCGGGCTTGATTTTGCCGTTTCCGGTGACGGAGGCAGCAGCTGGAGCGACTATGAAGAGGCTTTCCGCGGCGAAATCGGCAGCTCATCTGAATTATACTTCTATCCCATCCCCTCCGATTATCAGACCGCCAACTTTATATTTAGACTTAAGCTGGTGGGCAGCGGCACCTCTCAACGAGTATACCTAGACAATATAAAAATAGTAAATCTTCCCCCGGATACTTCGGTTAACTTCAAGATAAGCAATGCCACCAAAGAGCATACGGAAAATTTAACCGCCGAACGTTCTTACGTTATGTTTAACACCCTATCCAGCGGCCCCGAGGGATTCTCCTACGCCTGTGTGCGGGACGTCACCACGCTGGTGCGAACATACCCCGATATGGCAGGGGAGGAACACCATACCGGCAACGCGATATACGAAGTCGGCAATGCCCTGGCGGATACTAATTCCCACCTTTCTTTCGCCGGCTGGTCACTTATTATCATATACTCCAGCCCGGAGACAGCGGGGCACTACCTCTACCTCCGCGATACCGACTTCACTTTTCACACCGGCACTGGCGAGAGTCTGGACTTTGACAACGACGACGTGCCGGGCGGGTATATCACTGACTTCATCGTTCCGGAGCCAATTACGGACAAGTACGGTGAAGTCATCGAGGAAGTAGCCGCCAAGCTGACCTGCTTTGTAGCCGAAGGCGATGAGCGCTGGTCAGGCGACTACGTAGAAATTACCGGCCAGCAATCAGGTGCGACCATGAGGCTTTCCAACGACCAGAGCCCCGAGACCAACATATGGAATGGGAAATTCCCTCCCTTAGGCTCAACCTGGGATGGTGTTGATATCGACACATTCGAGATACTCTGGGATGACAACATATTGACGCCCGGCGACAGTATGTTAGAAGTTGATATGGTATCCCCTCAAGATGCCTGGAACCTGGTGTATATCATCGTGTCAATCCGCAGCGAGACCGTTACCGGCGGCACCAGCCATTACATGATAGGCAGCCCCTAGTTACCCTTTTAAGCCGGGTTTCGCTTCTCTTCCAACTCGTAGAGCTTCTCGATAACAAACCGGACATGGTTATCGCACTTCTTAAAGAGGCCCGACTCTATCGCCTGCTTCATTACCGCTTCATCGGACAGGTCCACTCCCATAAGTGCTAAGCAGGTAATATCACCGAACTCTTCGCGGAAGCTCTTTACCAGCTCGGCGGCGTCATCATTAGCGGCTTTCTGTGCCTGCCTGACTTTATCTTTATCATCGGAAGAACAGCGGTTCTTCAGTCCCAGGACTATCGCCGCAGCCGATACCGCTCCGCAGGGGGCTTGCTGCTCCCCGGCGATGCCTCCCTGGAAGGCGGTACCCGCCCATAGAATAGCCTCATTCCCCAGTCCATAAGCCTCCCACATGACCTGCAGGACGGACGGCCCTCAAGGGGCATGACGCATACTCTCCACTACTTTCTTTTTGGCTTCATCAAGCGGCATTTTTAATTTCATTTTTACTTCCACCTTTACGTAGCGCTGGTGCGGAACCTCCAGATGGCAATCGCCCCGAAGACGACGGCAAAGCCCAGGAGGGCCAGCATATTCGGCACCGCGGCGCCGAAATCGGCGCCGAAGACCATCAGCTTGTTAAATCCGGAAGTAGCCCAGGCATGAGGCGTTATCCTGGCAATGTTCTGGAGCCATTCCGGGTAGAGGAAAAACGGCCACCAGCACCCGCCCAGGGGCGCCAGCACCAGCGCCGTGATGACCGCTAGCGAGCTGGCGCTTCGCTGTGTCCGGGCCAGGGTAGCCAGCATCAAGGCAAAGGCCGACGACATAACGACCATGAGCAGAGAGAGGATGATAACGGCCAGCGGGGACAACCCCAGGTCGACATTAAAGATAAGGATACCCAACACCCAGAAGATGATTATCTGAATTATCCCCCGGATGACCGTGCCCGAATAGATGCCCCCCAGCAGGGACTCTCGCCGTACCGAACTGGCCAGCAGCCGCTCCAGGGTGTTGTTCTGCCTCTCGCGGACGATGGATTCGGCGGTTATTACCGCGGCGAAAAAGACAAACATCACCAGATAGCCGGGAATAACATAGTTGGCCGGATTCTCCGCTTCCACATCTCCCACTTTTACCGTCGTGAACGCCAGGAAAGATGTCTCCGCCCCGGCGGCACCCGCGGCAAATATCTCCCCCATTATCTGCTGAACGGCTTGATTGATACTGGCGGCATCCTCCGGGATAACTCCACCCTCGACCATAAGCGCCACGCTGGCATTTATGATTACCTGATGCGCACCGATTTGCGAGGATATGGCCGCAGCCAGACCGTTCAGGGCGGCCCGGGCGTTAATGTCACCGGCATCGGCAAATACCTCCAGTTGCGTGCCGGAACCGGCTGCCAGAGCCTGCGTAAAATCAGCCGGAAAGGCGATAAAGCCGGCCATCTCGCCATCCTCGACGGCGCGGCGGGCTTCAGCATAGTCCCTGTCCCATACTATTAGCGGCTCGCCGGGACCCAGCCGGGCTTCGTCTCTGGTCTCCATCGCTCCGATTATCTGATGGCTCAAAGCACCGGCGGCCTCGCCGGTGACCAGATGCAACTCAAGTCGCTCGTCCTCACTGCCGACTCCGCCCAGGAGAAAATTGAACAGAATAATAAAGAGAAAAGGAAAGACGATGAAAAAGAATACCGACTGCCGGTCCCTGGCAAAGATTTTCAGGTCTTTGAGGGCTATATACCAGATGTGCGTGAGATGTTTCATAGTGCGCTACTTCCCCCCGGAAACAACCTTGAAGAACATTCGTGAGACGGCCAGCCCCACCACAACGACCCCGGCCATCACTATCAAGGGCAGAGCGGTATCACCCAGGGAGCCTCCCTCGGAAATTATCGTCCTTAGGGCATCATTAGCATAGGTATTGATGGATACCTTGCTGATAATCTCCAGTATCGAACCCTCGGATATCTCGAAGAAGGTACCGCCCAGCATGACCATAAACATGGTAAAGACAACGCCAATCCAGCTGGCGGCCTCCTCGCTCCGGGCGACCGACGCAATTATCATCCCCAGGGCGGACGCCGCCGCTATGTACACAATGGCGAAAGCCAGCGATTCCAGAAAAGAAACGGGGGTAAAAAGCCGGAACACCGCGTATGATAGTCCCAGCAGTATCACCGTCTGCACGAAGCCGCGGCTGACACTTGCCATAAACTTGCCGAAGAACAGGGCTCCCACGCTAAGTCGCGTGGTTAGCAGCCTTTCCAGAGTGCCCCGCTTGCGTTCCTCCACTATCGTCCTGGCGCCTATGGTGAGAGCGAAGAGGACATACATGGTAATGATGCCCGGCAGGTACTGGCTGATGAAATCCGGGCTGCCGCCCACAACCTCTTCGACCACACCCACCGCCGGCTGCTCTCGCTCTTCTCCCAGTAACTTCTGCACCGTGAAATCAATGCGGTCTTCGGGGATTCCCGTTCCTTCCAGACTGCTTTTTACCTGCTCGCGTACCTGGAATTCCTGGTTCATCTCTTCGGCCACGCTGCGGATTATACTGGCGAGAATCTGGCCTTCCTGTCCGCCGTTGCCCCTCTGTTTGAATATAAATTCCGCTTTTCCACCGGATGCCAGTTGTTCCGAGAAGCCAGCGGGGATATACAGTGCCAGTAACAGGTCGGACCTTTCCAGCCTGGCGTCTGCCTCCTCTGCCGTCTGCAACTCGACGTCAATGCCCTCGATTTCATCCAGTTGCTCCACGAATAAAGTGGCGTAGTTGCCGCCGTCCTCATTAACGACAACGGCGGTGGCTTCGAACATGGTTTGCCCCCCGAAGGCCCCGTACATCAGGGCGAAGGTAACTATGGGCAGCAACAGGCTGAAAGCCAAATCGCCCTTGTCCTGCAAATACAGACGGACTTCGTTCAGGGTAATATATAATGCTCTTTTCATGTTCCGGTTAATCCCGCAGACTGCGACCGGTCATTTTAAGGAAAACGTCTTCCAGGGTAACCTGTTCCGGAGACCCTATCTGCGACTTGAGGCTGTGCGGCGTATCCATCGATATTATCTGACCGCCGTCCATTATAGCCACACGTTTGCAGAGGCGGTCGGCCTCCTCCATGTAGTGAGTGGTATAGAGGATGGTCATGCCGTTTTTCTGAAGACCTAGGATATTTTCGTAAATATGATTTCGCGACTGCGGGTCTATACCCACGGTAGGTTCGTCCAGAAAGAGAAGCCGGGGATTCCCCATAAGGGCAATGGCGAGGTTGATGCGGCGCTTCATGCCTCCGGAAAACTTGGACACCTTTCCTTTAGCTCTATCCTGCAATCCCATCAGCTTAAGATTGGTCATGGCCTGCTCGCGGGCATCTTTGCCGTTCAATCCCGCCATCCGGCCGAAGAACACCATATTCTCCAGGGCGGAGAGGTCATCGTAAATCGCCAGGTCTTGAGGACAGACCCCGATGACACTGCGGACCGCCTCGGCTTCATGCCGCACGGAATGCCCTCCTATGGTAATTTCGCCGCTGTCGGCTTTCAGGACCGTGGAGAGCATGCGAATGGTCGTTGTTTTACCGGCGCCGTTTGGCCCGAGAAGGCCGAATATCTCTCCTTTTTCTATTGAGAACGTGACGCCGTTGACCGCTTTGAAATCATTAAAACTCTTGTGCAGGTCTTTTACCACCAGAAATTCTTCAGCCATGTCCTTACCCCCGCTTTCCTCGACTGAAAAAGACAATATCTTGACGTATTATATGCTCCGCAATGTAGAGTTACAAGATGCCAAGAAGCCCCGGTCTCTATATTTGACTGGGGCTTCTTATTATTCTCTATTTTTCCGTCTTTACGGCCAGAGCACCTTGGCCACATCATCCAGACCCAGCTCCAGCAGTTTCTCCTTGCTGGGCTTGCCCGTGTTACGGTCCCAGCCCCTAGCCGCGTAGTATTCATTATAAAGGTCGTCCTCATTCAATGTTATCCCGGCGCGGGGCCCTTCTGTCTTCGGCGGTATGCCCATCATCCTGTCCGGGAACTTCCACGGCGTTTTCAAACCTTCGCGGCTATTGAAGGCCTGCTTCATAGTATCTATCCGTTCCCCGGTCTTGAGCATCTCCTCCCTGGTAATGTCCCAGCCGGTGATGGTCTGCAAGGCCTCAATGAGCTGGTCAAAATGGCTATAACCGTCTCCAAACGCAATCATGCACACTCCGATGGAGTTATAGACCTGAGTTAAATCGCTACCGTACTTATGCGGCTCGCCTCTTCCCTTGAAGGAGGCAGGGTCGTACTCGGGCATAACCCCTTCCGGGTACGGCCCCTCCCCAGCCTGGGTATGGCGTCCCGGGGTCGGCTCCGCGCCGTAGGCTATTGCAAACATAGGACCGCCCCGTGAGTCATGCGCCGGGAACTCCTGCCCGCCGACATGCATGGCATATTTTTCCGAACCCTTACCGATTCTCTCGGCGGCTTTCTTAACGCCATCGGCGATAATATCGCCGAATCCCTCGCGTTTGGCCAGTTTCTCCAGCATGGCCACGATGGATTTGTGATTTCCCCAGGTCATCTCGATGCCGTCGGTATCTTCCTTGGTGAGGATGCCGTTTTCGTAGCACTCGATGGTAAAGGCGATGCTGGCCCCGGTGGAAATGGTGTCCAGACCGTCGCGATTGCAGATATCATTTATCTTGATTATTGAGGCCAGGTTATTATTCAGGCAGTTGGCCCCGAACATCGCCAGCGTCTCGTACTCGGGCTTATGGGCACCTGCCTCGTATTTATATTCGCCTGTTCCGGCCTTCATATGTCCGCCGCAGGCTATGGGACAGTGCCAGCAGCCGTACTTTCTCTCCTGCTCTGCAATCACCGGGTCACCACTGATATCTTTATAATCAGGGAAATCAACAACCACCGCGCCACCCCAGTTCTTGCAGGGCGCATCATCGGACTCGCAACTCATGTTAAAGAGAAACGGAGTCCCGTAGCGGCCGACAAACTCTGCCCGCGGACCCATATTCGCCAGGTGCTTTTTCCTCATCGCCTTGGACTTTTCCACATCGGCTACAGGCACCTTGATGTTGCCTTTAACGGCAATGGCCTTGAGCTTCTTGGAGCCCATGACGGCGCCCAGCCCGGAGCGAGCGGCCGCCCGGCCTTTGTTGTTCATCACTGCGGCGATGAGAGATACCTTCTCCCCCGATGGGCCGATACAGGCTACTTCCAGGTCTTTACCGTGCGCCTCCCGGAGAATATCCTGGGTATCGAAGGAGTCCTTGCCCCAGAGATGGGCCGCGTCTTTAAGCTCGGCCTTGCCGTTATCAATCAAGAGATAGACGGGCTTGTCCGCTATGCCGGTGAAAAATACCGCGTCATAGCCGGCGAATTTCAGGAACGGGCCGATATTACCGCCGGAATTGGCGTCACCCCAGCCTCCTGTCAGCGGTGATTTCCCCACCATGACATACCGTGAGCCACCCATAGCATCGGTGCCGGTGAGGACACCGGTGGTCATACCCAGGATGGCGTCCGGTCCCAGCGGGTCGACGCCGGCTTTCTGCCGGCTGAACAGAATCCTGGCCCCGAGGCCGTAACCCCCCAGGAATTCCCTGCCCATCTTTTCGTCAAGAGGTTCGTCATTCAGCTGTTTCTTGGAAAGATCCACCCACAGTATCTTTCCCATAAAGCCATGTGCCATAGTTTTCCTCCTTGCTTTTTCAATGTTGAATTCTTTCAGGACAGAATATGTCCGTGTCTGCTGGCACGCTCCGTCTAAAAATATACACTTTATCCTGATTATTGTCAAAAAACATCTGTATAAGCGCGTAAAATTGACGTTGTGCCTGTACAGATGTAAAATCAGACCCGGTGGCACCACGCGTCTTTAAGGGGGAATGCATGTCTGTAACGAAGATATTTAGCGACTGTGACGAAGCCGTAGCCGATATTTTCGACGGCGCTACCATCATGGTCGGGGGTTTCGGTTCTTACGGCGGCCTGCCCATCAACCTCATCGTAGCGCTCTCCGGACAGGGGGCGAAAGACCTTACCATCATCGCCAACATGGCAGGTGTCGGCTACGAACTAAGCCACCGCATCAAACCGGAAGGCTATCAGGACACCGGCGTCCTCTTCGAGAACGGCCAGGTCAGGAACTTTATAGGGTCGATGCCCGCCCTCGGCGGCATGCCCCCCACCTCTCCCCTGGAAAGACTGTTCAACGAAGGCAGGGTAGAGATTGAGACGGTACCGCAGGGTACCCTGGCGGAGAGGATAAGGTGCGGGGCGGGGGGATTGGGCGGGTTCTACACGCCGGTGGGCGCCGGCACTATCGTCGAGGAAGGCAAGGAGACGAAGGCCATCGACGGGCGGGAGTACATCCTGGAACTACCCCTTACCGCCGATTTCGCCCTGATTAAAGCGCATAAGGCCGATTCCCTCGGTAATCTTGTGTACCGGCAAACGGCACGGTGTTTCAACCCGGTCATGGCCACGGCCGCCAAAGTCACCATAGTTGAAGTCGATGAGCTGGTGCCGGCAGGTCAATTCGACCCCGAGGTTGTCGTTACCCCCCATCTTTACGTTAACCGTATCGTGGAGGTACCGCGATGAAAGAACGCCTGGACGAGCAGACGATTGCATTGAGGGCAGCCAGAGAATTCATCGACGGTGCGGTGGTAAACCTGGGCTACGGCATGCCCGGCCTCTGCGCCAACCTTATCCCCGGCGACATGACCGTTTTCTTTCAGAGCGAGAACGGCATGCTGGGATATGGAAGCCTAGCCACCGACGAAGAAAAGGACTACGAACTTATCAACGCCTCCGACCAGCCGGTGACACCGCTACCCGGTATGTGCTTTTTCGATAGCGCGGCGGCCTTCGACATGATAAGAGGGGGGCATATCGACATCGTGGTGCTCGGCGCTTATCAGGTCTCGGAGAAAGGCGACCTTGCCAACTGGGGGAGGCCGGGCCGACCGGCCACCGGCATGGGGGGAGGCATGGATTTGGCCGTCGGCGCTAAAAAAATAATCGTCACCATGCTGCACACCACTAAAAACGGCGAGCCGCGCATCGTCAGGGAATGCACCTACCCCCTGACCGCCCGGCGTTGCGTCAGCCTCATCATCACCGACCTCGCGGTTATGGAAGTAACGGCAGACGGACTCATTCTTAAAGAGATAGCGCCCGGCTGGACGGTAGCGGAGGTACAGGAGCTCACCGCAGCCGATATTAAACCCGCCGCAGACCTGAAGGAAATAGAACTTTAGTATCCCCCGCCGCAGGCTTTTATTGACAGGCAGTCAGGCCGGGGATTAACATAGCCACAAGAAACAAACAGGAGGCTTTAATGTCACCCGTATTAAAGGACAAGGTAGCTATAATCACCGGGGCCGGCCGCGGCCTGGGGAGGGAATTCGCCCTGCGGTTTGCCGAGGAAGGCGCCAGGTTGCTGCTCCCGGATATCAGCCTGGAACGCGCCGAGGGCACCGTGGGGGAAATTAAAGCTAAAGGCGGGGAAGCCGCCGCCATGCTGACCGATATCTCCGAAGAAAAAGATGTTCAGAAGATGGCCGGGGAGGTCGTGCGGCGCTATGGCAGGGTGGATATCCTGCTCAATAACGCCGCCATGTACTACGGCGTCAAGCGGCGAAGCTGGGACGACTGGACGGTGGCGGACTGGGACCGCATGTTCGAGATAAATGTCCGGGGGACTTACCTGTGCTGCAAGGCCATCGGCCCCCTCATGGAAAAGCAGGGCAGCGGTAAAATTATCAATATCGCCTCGGACGTCTTCAAGGTGCCCGGGGCCGTCAACCTCCTGGCCTACGCCTGCAGCAAGGCTTCCGTTTATTCCCTGACGCAGATACTGGCCAGGGCTCTCGGTCCCGCCGGAGTTAACGTCAACTGCATCGGGCCGGGATTCACGGCCACCGAGGCCAGCCTGGGGCAGGAAGGCAATAAACAATCGTTCGATGCTACCATCGACCTGCAGTGCATCAAGCGCCGCGAAGAGCCTTCCGACCTACCGGGCACGGCCGTTTTTCTCGCCTCGTCAGACTCGGACTTCATCACGGGTCATTATTTCGCCGTTAACGGCGGAGCCGTGATGGTATAAAATATATTAATATACTCTGCCAGAATAATTATAGAGGAGGCATAATCATGTACAAAGGCGGATACACGGGCAAGATATTAAGGGTAAACCTGACCGAGCAATCGGCAAAAGAAGAGGCCCTGCCGGATGAACTGGCTAAAAATTACCTGGGAGGCGCCGGTTTTGCGATTAAATGTCTGTACGACGAAGTGAAGCCGGATACGCCCGCCCTGGATAAAGCCAACAAGCTTATCTTCGCCGTCGGCCCCCTGACGGCCACGGGCGCCAGCTGCTCCAGTCGGATGGCCGTGGTTGCCAAATCGCCGCTGACGGGCGCCGTGGGCATGGCCCTCGCCGGCGGTCAGTTCCCCGCCGAGATGAAACGGGCCGGCTACGACATGATTATTATCGAGGGTAAAGCGGAGAAACCCACCTACATCGCCATCAAGGAAGGCGAGGTAAAATTCAGGAGCGCCGAAAAGCTGGCCGGCATGATGACCACCGATACCCAGCTCTTTATCAAGGAGGAGCTGGGCGACCATAACTACCGTGTTGCCTGCATCGGCCCGGCCGGCGACAGGGTCATCCCCATGGCCTGCATCATCAACGAGCGCCGCGCCGCGGGTAGAAAGGGGCTGGGGGCGGTGATGGGTTCCAAGAATCTCAAGGCCATCGCCGTGCGCGGACATAAAAAGCCGGATATCGTTGACGCCGAAGGCTTCAGGAAAGCCCGGCAGACCATGAACAAGGCCATGAAAGACAGCCCGGTACTCTACCCCCAGTTCTCTAAAGCGGGCACGCCCATGGTCGTTGACGCCATGACGGAAATGGGGATTTATTCCATCAAAAACTGGACGGCCACGGGTGAAATTAACATGGTGCCCGGGCTCGGCAACGATGCCCAGGATAAAATGATTGTCACCAAGTCCCACTGCCAGGACTGCCCGGTCGGCTGCAGCCAGGTAAAACTGGTTACGTCGGGGCCTTATGCCGGCTATCTTAGCGAGGGGCCCGAGTTCGAGACGACCTACTCGCTGGGCAGCACGGTAGGGGTGGACTACCTGCCCGCCGTCATCGCCGCCGACCGTCTCTGCGACGAGTACGGCATCGATACTATCTCGGCGGGCGTCGCCATCGGCTGGGCGATGGAGCTTTACGAAAAGGGCATCCTCACTAAAAAAGATACCGACGGCCTCGACCTGAAGTTCGGCAACCATGCCGCCGTGATTGAGATGCTACGGAAGATATCCTACCAGGAAGGCCTCGGCGCGCTCCTGGGACAGGGCACGAAAAAAGCCGCCGAGAAAATCGGCAGGGGCACCGGCGACTACGCCATGCAGATAAAGGGGCTGGAGCTGCCCGCCTACGATGTCAGGGGCGCCAAGGCGCACGGACTGAACTACGCCACTTCCTATACCGGCGCCGACCACAACCGGGGCTATGCCTATCAGGAAATTTTCGATGTGCCCATCCCTGAAAAGGTGGATAGAATGGCCACCAAAGGCAAGGGCCGGCTGACCAAGTGGAACCAGGACGTCCGCTCCGTCACCTGCGACTGCGCCACGATGTGCGCCTTCCTCCTCGACATGGCCTTACCCGATATCGCCTGCCAGAACACCGCCGACCTCGTTAACGCCGCCTCCGGCATGAATTTCACCGCCGAAGAAATCCAGCAAATCGGGGAAAGGCTGAATAATGTCGCCCGCCTGTTCAATATCGGCGCGGGATTCGGCCGCAAGGACGATACGTTCCCCAAGCGTCTTATGACCGAGCCCATCAAAGCAGGGGCTTCTAAAGGACAAATCATCAGCCAGAAAGACCTTGATGAAATGCTCGATGAATATTACTCGGAGCGCGGCTGGGATAAAAGCGGCACGCCGACTCCCTCCAAGCTGAAAGAACTGGGCTTATAAATAAGTAGAGAAAGGACTTGCGATTCAATGCCAGAATACGGTTACGCCGGACAAATATTAAAGGTGGATTTATCCAGCGGTAAATATACTGAACAACCGAGTGCCGATTACACTGATAAATACATAGGAGGACACGGCATCGCCGCCAGGCTCTACTGGGATATGGTCCCGCCGGAGGCGAAAGCCTTCGACCCGGAGAACTGCCTGATTTGCGCCAGCGGTCCCGTATGCGGATTCCCCGGTTTTGCCGGCTTCCGCTGGAAAATCTGCGGTAAAACGCCCCTCGGAGACCCGGAATCCTTCTCATACTGCAATCTGGGGGAGAGGTGGGGGGCATGGCTTAAATACGCCGGCTACGACGCCCTGACCGTCCGGGGCAGGGCGGATAGACCCGTCTATCTCTATATCCATGACGGAAAAGTAGAAATAAAGGACGCCGCGCATCTACGGGGGCAGACCACTTTCGATACGAGCGATATATTAAAAGCGGAACTCGGACAAAACGTCAGTGTTCTGGCCATCGGCCCGGCCGGTGAGAACCTGGTGCCCTTCGCCGTCGTCACGGCGGAGGGCGGCGCCTCCGGCTCCGGCGGCCTCGGCGCCCTGATGGGGTCGAAAAATCTAAAAGCCATCGTTGCCGCCGGCGACAAAAGGCCGAAAGCCGCCGACCCGGAAAAAGTCCGGCAGATGGTTAAACTCATCCGGGACTCCCGGATTAAAATGGATATGCCCTCGATGTGGGGGGTGCCGGGGCTTACCCGCCCCCACGCCTGCTACGGGTGCGGCATCGGGTGCTCACGTGAAGTATACGAAGACGAAAAGGGCAGGCGTTACAAGGCGCTCTGCCAGGCGTCCGAAGTTTACCTTGAAATGGTACAGAGATATTCCGGAAACCCGAACGGCGCGCGACTCCAGGGCACCAGACTCTGCGACGGCTACGGTCTCGACACCTCGGTAATGCAGAGCATGATTGAGTGGCTCGACGCCTGCTTCAAAGAAGGTCTCATCAACGAAAAGGAGACGGGCCTCCCGCTATCGAAGGCCGGCAGCCCCGAATATATCGAAAAACTCACCAGAATGATAGCCTTCAGAGAAGGCTTCGGCGATATTTTGTCCCGGGGCATCATCCCCGCCGCCGCGGCAGTGGGGCCAAAGGCCGAGGCATTGCTGCCCAGGGTTGTCGCCACGCGTGGAGGCGAGAAAAAGGACTACGACCCGAGGCTGTTCATCACCACCGCCCTCGTCTACGCCACCGAGCCGAGACGAGCCATAAGTCAATTGCATGAAGTCAGCTCGCCGCTGATGATGTGGGTCGGCATGGGGGGAGGCAAGCCGGGTGAACTTTTCAGCGTCGAGAGTTTCCGGAAGGCCGCCGAGATAATCTGGGGCAGCGCCGTCGCCGCCGATTTTTCTACATACGAAGGCAAGGCAGTGGCCGCAAAAATAATCCAGGACCACGTTTTTGCCAAGGAAAGCCTCGTTGTCTGCGACCTTCGCTGGACGATGACCCAGTACAACCGGGCCCTCGGCACCACCGCCGATACCGTGACGGAAAGCCAGGTCTATTCGGCCATTACGGGGAAAGAGACCGACGATGCCGAACTGGCCAGAATGGGAGAGAGGGTTTTCAATCTGCAACGGGCAATATTGCTACGCCAGGGATGGCAGGGGCGCAAGGACGACAGGCTGCTTGACTATTTTTTCACCAAGCCGCTTCAACAGGACGAGCTATTCTACAACCCCGAGTGCCTAGCGCCGGGGAAAGACGGCGAAACGATTTCCAAAATCGGCGCCACCGTCGACAGGGATAAATTCGAGGAGATGAAAACCGAGTATTACGGACTGCGCGGCTGGGATGCCGAAACCGGCCTGCCGACAAAGGCCAAGCTTGAAGAGCTTCATCTCAATGACGTTGCCGCCGACCTGGCGGGGCGGGGACTTCTGAAGTAAATGACAGACGGCGGCTCACCAGGAAATCGCTGGTACGTGGTCGGCCTGGGAGCCTTTATTAATCTGGTCGTCTTTGCCATGGCGACGGCGTGTATGCCGGTGCTTTTCAGCGATATTGCCGAAGAACTCGGTTTGAGCATCGTCCAGGTAGGCACCGTCTGGGGGGCCAGTTCCGTGGCCGGCATTTTCAGCATACTGGCGGCGGGGTCCCTCGCCGACCGCTTCGGGGCCAGGCGCATTCTCACCATCGGCTGCCTGCTGGCGGGCGTCTTCGGCGCCTCGAGAGGGCTCTCGGACAGCTTCACCACCCTGGCCGTAACCTCACTGCTTTTCGGCCTCGCCAGCGAAGCAGTGCCGGTGGTCGTCATCAAGAACGCCAGCCTGTGGTTCCACGAGCGGCGACTGGGCACGGCACAGGGAATTATCACCGCCTGCGTGGGCGGCGGCATGATGCTGGGCGCCCTGCTAAGCGCCACGGTGCTTTCACCCTGGCTGGGGGGCTGGAAGAACGTCATGTTCTTCTACGGCGGAATCTCGGTGCTCATGGGTATCATCTGGTTCCTTACCGTACCCGAGCCCGCCCGATCGGCCACTACTACCGAAATCCAGACGCCCCGCCGTGCCTTGAGGCACGTGGCCCGCAGCGGCAGTATATGGTTTATCGCCATCGGCATGATGGGTTTCGCCGGGTGCAATAAAGGGTTAATGGGTTATCTGCCTATTTACCTGCGGAACAACGGCTGGACGACTGCCGGCGCCGACGGGGCCCTGGCCGCCCTCAACGCCGCGGGAACAGCTGCCGCCATACCCCTTACTTTGCTCTCCGATAAGCTCGGACTTAGGAAAGCCGTCCTGATTCCCGGACTGATAATCACCGTTATCAGCGTCGGGCTTCTGTCTGTTGTCACCGGTCCTGCGGTATGGCTACTGGCGATTATGGCAGGGATTTTCCGCGATATGATATGGGCGATGGCCGCTACAATATCGGTGGAAACCGAGGGAATCGGCCCGGTATACGCCGGCACGGCCGTGGGGATAGTCCATGCCTTTACCCGCGTGGGCTATACCTTCTCCCCCCCGGCAGGCAACAGTCTTGAAATTATAAATGCGGGACTGCCCTTCGTCTTCTGGGCGGGGCTTTGTTTAATGGCGGTAATTGCTTTCCTCTTTGTAAAGGAAACGGGGCGGGGAAGGCAGCGCAACTACGCCTAAGGGTATCTGACGTAGTTGCGCCATCAGGTATATCTGAATGGGTGTTATTCGACGAATACCTTTATCTTCTCTCGGCCGCTCTCCACATCCACCTCCATATCGCCCAGAGCCGCGATTAAATCCTCGATATCCTCCGATTTTACGCTGCGCATATCGAAGTTGATACCCTTGTCATGCAGGGCGCTATTCATCTTGTCCATGGCCTCGGGCGGTATCAGGGAGGTCAGCTTGATGCCGGCGCGTATCAGCGACATCGGTACGCGGACATTAACGCGGTCGGCGCGAGCGGCATCCTCGTGGTCGGCGTTGGGCAGCACCGTCACCCGCAGGTATCTGGGGCCGCCTTTAATCTCCGGTTCGGTTTTCGGGGTACTTTCCTGCCCGCTTTCACCGGCGTCAACCACGTTAAGCAGGCGATAAGCGTCGTCGATGCTTATCTTTTTATCGGCTAACATCTCCAGTATCTTTTTCTTGTTCTCGGTCATTGCAGTATCCTCCTTCTCACCGCCTATACGACGGAAATATATACGCTTTCTCTGCGATTCTTAACATCGACTTTCAGGCCGCGCATTGAACAGAACGAGACGATAGCAGCCCACAGCACCAGCACCGCCTTCTTTCCCCAGCCGCTGGGCCAGAGAGCGAGTACGCCGATGAGTATCAGCGGCGACAGTACGATTAAAACCGCCAGCGCCAGGGGTATCAGCAGGAACAGAGGCAGCCATAAGCCGAAATTCGCGTTCTCACCTTTAATTTTCAGGTGCATTAACATAGGCGGTCTGTTCATTTTGAAAGTCTCCTTATCGCTTCCTCGGCAGATATATCGCCGTGTTCGAGCTCGCCGATTACTTCCTCCTGGGAAGAAATAGTAACTATCTCGACGAACTCAAGCTGTTTGGCGATGCGGTTGATTCGATTCTTCACAGTGGGATAGCTGATGCCGAACATCTCTTCCATATCCTTGATAGAGCCGTGACAGCGCACGAAGGCCATCACGAAGACCTGATCCTCGGCGGATAGGCCGGCCAGAGGCGGCAGCGTAAAGCTGCCTTCAATGGCGATATCGCTATCGACCAGCCGGACACGCTCTACGGTTACCGGCTCACCCCGGGTCATCTTTGTCAGTTCGTGCCACTCTTTAGACATTGCCAATCACCTTTCTAGAAATCCTTTACCCGTACCAATTAATTATTTTAAACTTCAACTTAATTATCTTAATATATTATAGTGTTAGACCTTGATATTGTCAATACCTTTTTTAATTATTTTTATAAAATTGGGTGAAAACATTAATTTTCTGAATTCTTATCCATTGCGACGCATATCTCCTGCGCAACCGAGCATTGACGCAGTTGCGCAATTGCGCTATAATCAATCGGAGAATTCAAACAATGCCTGTAATCTGCATCGCCAACCAGAAAGGCGGCGTCGGCAAGACGACCACTGCTGCCGCCCTGGCCCAGGGTCTAAGCGAACACCATAAACGTATACTCCTGGTGGACTGGGACCCCCAGGCCAGCCTTACCGTCAGTTACGGCTTAAACCCGGACAACCTGAAGCAGACCTGCTACGATGTCCTTTCCAGCACCATCAGGAATAACGGTCAGGTCTCCATTCGCGATGTTACTATAAAAACGGACAATCCTGACATCGAACTGGTACCGGCCAATATCGAGCTGTCGCAGGCGCAGCTCGACCTGGCAAACGCCCTCACCCGCGAACTTATGTTGAAGGAAATGCTACAGCCGGTACGCACGGAGTATGACTATATTCTGGTGGACTGCCTGCCCAGCCTGGGGCTGCTTACCATCAACGCCCTTTCCGCCGCCGATAATATCCTCATTCCCATGCAGGCTGATTTCCTGGCGATGAAGGGTCTGGCGCTGCTATTGACCACCGTCATCCGCATACAGGAAAGAATCAACCCCTCCCTGGAAATTCTGGGTATATTATTCACCATGTCCAATACCCGCACCCTGCACAGTCGGGAAGTGATAGAGGTCACCAAGAGGGCTTTCGGCGATAAGATAAAAGTATTCGATACTATCATCCCGGCCAGCGTCCGCTTTAAGGAGGCTCCCGCGGCCGGGATGTCTATTTTGACTTACGCTCCCAGGTCCGACGGGGCTGAAGCCTACAGATTATTCACAGAAGAGGTGCTGCATGAAAAGAGCTAAAATAACCGAGGAGCTTGCCTATGGGACCGCCCTGGACCGCCTTACCGGCGTCGACCGCCCCGACCCTGAAAAGGTACCGGAACCGGGGCAGAGCGCCCCGAAACCCGACCCCGGAAGGTCAGCCATGATTAAACTTTCCGTCTTTCTCAACCGGGAAGAAGACGCCTACCTGGAAAACCTGGCATCGACGGCTAAATTCAGCGGCGGTAAGAAATTAAGCAAGACCAAGCTCATCGAGGCCATGGTGCGTGCCTTTAGCCGTACGGACCTTGACGTGCGCGGCGTCAGGGACGACCGGGAACTGCTTAACAGGGTAAACGCGCAATTACGCTAACGATTGTTCACAATAAATACATACATGGAGAGTTGATACAATGAATCGCCGCCTGTGTCCCAAAATATCAGGCGGTTTGTCTCGCGAGGTAAGATTTCCCAAATGCCTGTGCAAAATGCTTATTTTTCCATTCTGTGCGTTCTGGCGGGTGTTTAATCCATGGGCCGGAGAATATGTAAGTGTATAAATCCGGGATGGCGATGGGGTGAATAAATCGGAACCTTCTCATCAACTCGTTGTGAGTTAAATACCTCGAACCCGCCTCCTGAATTCCTCCATGATTCGGCACTGCCGCTGCCGTCGCTTCCGGCTTTCCTTTCACCGGCGTCACGCAGCAATAAATTACTACCATCTCAACGCTATCCGGGTCATAGCCGGGCCTGTCGCCGCTGAACTGCTCGTTCAATACTGCGATATCTTCCATCTCCGAGGCGCGGTAGAGCTTCCACTCCACCACTTCCCTCAATTCACTGAATCCCGCTACCTGGTAGCAAAGGAGCGACTCGTTATCCCCCTCGCCGGACATTACCTCCCCAAGGCAGAACGGCTCCACCGTGCGATAGCCTCCGTGATAGTAAAACTCGATGATTCGCCGCGACTTTATAGCCGCGCAAATTGTCTCCCTTGTCTTTTCTCTTTTGGTGGTGATGTTCAGCAGTTCCTTGAGATTCGGCACCTTCACAACCTCAAGAGGCATCTTAAAACTCTTTATACGGTCAAATATTCCCATCTCAAGTCGCCGCTTTTCTTACGCGATGATAATCCTCCCTTTATGTTCCGCCACCACCTCCCCGATAATTGCCGCTTCAGCCACGCCTTTCCCCTGCAGTTTTTCGAGCAGTATCCAGGCCTTCTCATGCGGCAGGGCTATCAGCAGTCCTCCCGATGTCTGGGGGTCGAAGAGTATGTCCTGCAGGTATTGTGGCACTCCATCGGATATTTCCACCATTTTCTTACGAAATTCCCGGTTGCGGTGGAGTCCGGCGGGAATCATGCCCGCCTCGGCCAGGCCCTTCGCCTCGGGGAAGAAAGGGACGGCAGTGGAGTCTATTTCCATGCCGACGTCGGTACCTTCAATCATCTCGGCGGCATGGCCGAGCAGGCCGAAGCCGGTAATATCCGTGCAGGCGTGAACGCCGACCTCCTGCATCGCTTCCGAAGACTCCCGGTTCAGGGCGGTCATGGATATTACAATTTTATTGATGGCCTCCTCGTCAGCCATACCACCTTTGATGGCCGTGCTGATGATACCTGTGCCCAGCGGCTTGGTCAGGATAAGACGGTCGCCCGCCCTGGCGCCGTTGTTGTGAATTACTTTATCGGGGTGAATTACGCCCGTGACCGACAGGCCGTACTTGAGCTCCGGGTCTTCCACGCTGTGCCCGCCGACCAGTATTACCCCGGCTTCGCGCATTTTATCCAGTCCGCCCCGCAGCACCTCCTTCAGGATAGAGATATCCATCATCCCCTGCGGGAAGCAGACGACATTGAGCGCCGTCAGGGGATTGCCGCCCATGGCGTAAACATCGCTCAAGGAGTTAGCCACGGCAATCCGCCCGAAGTCGTAGGGGTCGTCGACAATCGGCGTGAAAAAATCGACCGTCAGCACGATGGCGAGGTCGTCCGTGAGCTTATATACGCCGGCATCCTCGGCGCTCTCCATCCCCGCGATAAGATTGGGGTCGGACTGTAGAGGTAGACCGGCCAGTGCTTTAGCGAGGTCTCCCGGACCTATCTTGCAAGCTCAACCCGACCCATGAACAGTCTCGGTAAGGCGCAGCTTTTCAGCCTCGTCCCCCATTCTATCCACCTCCTTCATAGTTTAATGACCTTTTCCGCCGAAATCAAGGTCTCCACAACCTCATAACTGTTGGTCACTATTCCCACCCGCAACTTGTCGGCCAGGTGATAAAACTCCAGACAGGAACCACAGGATGTTATCTCAACCCCTTCCTGTTCCAGTCTCCGCAGTGTTTCCAGAACCTCGGAACCTTCGGTTGTCAGTCTGACCCCGCTGTTGGCAAAAATTACGCTGGCAGGCATGGATGCCGCCTCCCCCAGAGTGTTAATGAAGCTTATCATCAATTTTTCGCCAAAGCCCTTATCACCGGTACCCAGCTGGTCACTGGTAATAAAGAAGACATCGTTAACTTTTTCGCTCCTGGTCTGCCCGGTACCCTCTTTGGTAATCGTCAGGCAGAAAGCCCCGTCCCGTTCCGTTATTTCTACCTGGCACCCCTGGCTTTGCGCAAAACGCCGCACGTTTTCTCGGCTCGCGGCACTATCTACCAGAACCTTAACAGTGCCCTCTTCAATCTCTTCCAGTGCTTTTTTTGTGTTGATTACCGGTTGCGGGCAAGGAAGCCCCCGGGCGTCAACCTCCCTAAACATTTCTCTCCTTCCCCTTGATGATTCGCCGCTAATGCCATAAAATGATTACGGAGGATTATAACATAAGTATTTTCTTATTGCAATATAAGTATTATTTATAATATCATAAAATATGAATATTGACCACCTTAAAACCTTCCGAGAAATTGTCAGGCTGGGCAGCTTTTCCGAGGCAGCCAAGAAGCTGGCCATCAGCCAGCCGGCAGTGTCTTTCCAGATTCAGAAGCTGGAGCACGAGCTCGGTATACGCCTTATCGACCGCACCCAGCGGACGATTACCCTGACCGCCGCCGGTAAGCGACTGCTCCTATTTGCCGAGTCGATAGAGGCGGAGCGCGAGAGCCTCCAGCACGACCTGGAGCAGATGCGCGAGGAAATTTGCGGCGACCTGCTCATCGCCGCCAGTACCATCCCCGGCGAGTTCCTGCTTCCCCCGCTCCTGGCGAAATTCAAGCAGCGATATCCGGCTGTAAATATCCAGGTGGATATCTCCGACTCTCTTACGGTTATCGAGAGGGTGCGCGATAATACCTACGAGGTGGCATTCTGCGGCGTGGCACCGGAAGGACAGGACCTGGCGTCTTTCAATTTTGCCACAGATGAAATTGTCCTCATCGTTCCCCCGGAGCATCCTTTCACCCGGAAAGGTGAGATATCGCCGGACGAACTGGAGGGTGAGCCTATTATCTTTCGCGAGGCCACCTCGGGCACGCAGCGCAGCCTGGAAAGTAAACTCGCCCGGGCCGGGCTCGACCTCCGCAGGTTTATCCCCAATCTCGTCCTGGGAACGACCCAGGCGGTCGTCTCGGCGGTAGCCGCCGGGGCCGGTATCGCCTTCGTTTCGAACCTGTCCGTAAGAAAGGGGCCGGGCCCGGGAACGGTACGGCAGGTCCACGTGCGGGGACTGCGGCTTGGTCGCGACTTTTACTGCATCTACCGGCAGGAGAGAGTGGTCTCCCGCCTGCTCGAGGGATTTATAAATTTTATCAGGATAGAGGCTTCCCACAGTGATAAAGGAGAATAGAGACGACCGGACCAGCATCGAGGCGCTTAAACTGAATGTAAACGGCTACCGGGCGCATTATCTGAAAGCGGGCGACGGCCCGCCTATCGTTCTGGTACACGGCGGCGCCAGCGACTCCTGCGACTGGTACACTACCATTAACGCCCTTTCCCACCGCTACACCTTATACGCGCCCGACCTTATCGGCTTCGGCCGGAATGAAAGAAACGAGAAGGGTTATTACCTCTCGGATTTCAGCGGTTTTTTATTGGAATTTATAGACACGCTTCAGCTGGAAAAACCGGTCCTCGTGGGGCACTCGTTAGGGGCCAGGGTATGCCTGGACGTCGCCCTTCAAAATCACGAACTGGCAGGCAAGCTGGTCCTTATCGATGCCTCCGGACTCGGCAAAGTCTCCAGGTTCGGTTCCGCCCTGCTTACTTGCTTCTGGGCACTGCGTAAGCTGCTCCGCCAGCCGCAGCCCTATCCCACGTTCCTGGTGAGAGAAGGTGACGACTTTAATTACATCGGCACCGACAAACTTGCCGGGCTGGCAGCGCCGACGCTCCTCGTCTGGAAAAGCCACGACCCCTATCTGCCGTTATCTAATGCCCGCCGGGCGGAGAAACTGATACCCGATTCACGACTTGAAATACTGCCGGGCTACGGACACGCCCCCCACCAGCAAAACAGCGAAGCTTTTAACCGCCTTCTACAGGACTTTCTGGACAGCGACTAAGCTCTTGCGCACTTGCGCAGTTGCGCTAATATCCAAAGGAATCATGGTTCTTTTCTACCTCACCCCCTTAATCCCCCTCTCCTTACGAGGTGTCAAAGGAGAAGGGGAGAATAAGAAAGAAGGGTGAAACCCCTCTTAAACGCCTCGTTTAAACAAGGGAGAATGCAGGCTCTCTCTTTCTACCTCTTGGTGGGGAGGGGGGAAGAACTGCGGGATAAGCTGCCGATGGTGCGAGGGCGGCCCAGGTGGGGATAGATATCAAAAAGGGATGGCGGGGGTCTAAGTTCCTATACGCTCAATACGAATACCTGCGTGCTTAAGGGCAGGTTCGACTTACTGATGGATAGCTTGGGTCGCGTTTCAATCTGCCCCATGCCCATTTCCTTGAGGAAGTTCTCCACCGGGTCGAGTTCGCGGTCCAGAACCGGCGTTTTATAGTGCATGGGGATTACCGCCTTCGGCTCTATCTTTCGGATAACCTCGGCGGCCATGGCGGCGTTTATGGTGTTCACTCCGCCTACCGGCAGCAGCAATACATCGACATTGCCCATCTCTTCCACCTGCTCATCGTTAAGCACATGCCCGATATCGCCCAGGTGACATACCGATACCCCGTCCACCTCCATGAGGTAAGCCGTATTTTTACCCCTTGATTGTCCCTTGATAGAGTCGTGATACGTGGCTATGCCTATAATCAGGACGTTGCTGATTTCATATTCGCCGGGGCCTTTAACCAGCCTCGGCTCCCCGCCGATGCCCTGAACGTAGGAGTGCGAGGGGTGCTGATGACTGACAGTGACGATATTGGCAGTCTGTTTGCCCAGGGAATAACCCAGGTCCGGGGGAAATGGGTCTGTGATGATGATAGTCTTATTGCCTTTAATCCTGAAACAAGCGTGACCTAACCAGGTGATATCCACATTATTAGTTTATCACAGGCGGTTATCACGTTCAAGAATCGCCCGGAACCCCCGAAAATTCTCTTGACAAACGACTCTCTTAAGTGCTAGATTATAATTAGCAGTCTAAGCAAGAGACTGCTAACGGAGATACGAATGATTACTGCCAGAAGCGGTAAAATACTGAATTACATCGTCGGGCAATACATCAACCGGGCGGTGCCGGTGCCCTCGCAGGTCGTCGCCGACGAGGCCAGGCTGGATATTAGTCCGGCCACTATCCGTAACGAGATGGCTCTCCTGGAGAAGGAGGGCTACCTCATCCGCCCCCACACTTCGGCGGGATGTATTCCCTCGGACAGGGGATACCGCCACTACGTGGGGTCGATTGAAACCGTTAATCTTCCCCATGAGGAGCAGCGCCTTATAAGCCACACCTTCCACCAGGTGGAAAAGGAGGTGGAGGCCTGGGTAAGCCTCACGGCTACGCTTTTAGCCAAGCTGGTGCAGAACGTGGCGGTGGTCAGCCTGCCGAAATCGACCGACTGCAAGCTGCAGCATATGGAGCTGATATCCGTGCAGGACGCCCGCGCGCTGGCAATTGTCGTTCTGGAAGGCGCCAAGGTTAAACAGAAATTGATTACCTTCGACGAGCCCGTGTCCCAACCGACTCTGGCCGTGGTCAGCGGGAAGCTGAACAGCGAATACAACGGTTCAACTGCCAGGCAGATTTCCGAGAAAAAACTGGAGCTTACGCCGCTGGAAAAGCAGGCGACCGATTTCCTCGTTGAAATTATGAAAGCCGAGGACAGCCAGGAATACCAGGAACCGTACCTTGAGGGATGGCATTTTATACTCAATCAACCGGAATTTGCCCACAGCGACCAGATGAGTTCGCTCATGGAACTGGTGGAAAGCCGCGGTCTCTTGAAGGTTATCGTTCCTTCCAAGCTAAGCCCGCACGGCGTCCAGGTCGTCATCGGCAATGAAAATAAAGATATAGCCATCCAGAACTGCAGCGTGGTCATCTGCCGGTACGGTCTCCCCGAGGAAGCCACCGGCACCATTGCCGTTGTCGGTCCCACCAGAATGCCCTATTCCCGCACCATACCCACGGTTTACTACCTGTCATCGGTGCTGGGCCAGCTGGTATCCGGACTTTACGGCAGAGAAATATACGGCGAACAGGACTGGGAATAATGACTCGAAAAGAACCGGGGGAGACTAAAAAAAACGAGCCGGAGTCCAAGGCTGCCGAAATAGAAAGCACGGGGAGCCTTGAACAGGCGCTTGCCGAGGAAAAGAAAAAGGCCGAAGAACACCTGGCCAACTGGCAGAGGGCGCAGGCCGACTTCATCAACTACAAGCGGCGTTCCGAGCAGGAAAGGCAGGAATTCAACACCTACGCCAACGCCAACCTTATCCTCGGCCTCCTGCCCGTCATCGACGACCTGGAACGGGCGCTGGATGCCGTTCCCCCCAGATATAAAAAACATGACTGGGTGGAAGGCGTCAGGCTGGTGACGCATAAGTTCAAGACCATCCTGGAAGGACAGGGCGTCAAAGAGATTAAGGCGATGGGAGAGACTTTCGACCCTAATTTCCACGAAGCCTTAAGGCAGGACAGGGGTGAGGAAGGCATCGTTATCGAGGAATTTCAAAAGGGTTATATGTTACATGATAAACTTCTTCGACCCGCCAGAGTAGTGGTGGGCGACGGTTCGACCGAAGATGGCAAGGAAGAGCCAGCTAATACATGACACATTTCTTCGTCCCACCGCGAGGGTGGCCGGAGATATTAGACAAAGGAGGAAGAGTAAATGGGAAAAGCAGTAGGTATAGACCTGGGTACTACCTTCAGTGAAGTTGCGGTTCTGGAGGGAGGAGAACCTGTAGTTATCACCAGTTCCGAAGGCAGCCGCCTCGTGCCCTCGGTGGTAGCCATTAACAAAAACGGGGAACGATTGGTGGGACAGATAGCCAGGCGGCAGGCCATCACCAACCCGGAAAATACCATCTACGCCATCAAGCGCTTTATGGGGCGCAAATATGGAGAGCCGGTCGGGCGTGAGCTTCCCGTCGAAGAAGATGCCGGGCGTAAAACTTATAAAGTCACCAAGGCGGCCAATAACGACGTCCACGTCGTCATGGGCGACAAGGAATACAGCCCGCCCGAGATATCGGCCATGATTCTCCAGAAGCTGAAGGCCGACGCCGAGGCTTACCTCGGCGATAAGGTAACCGAGGCTGTCATCACCGTGCCGGCTTACTTCAACGACGCCCAGCGGCAGGCCACCAAGGATGCCGGCAAGATTGCCGGCCTCGAAGTGCTGCGTATTATCAACGAGCCTACGGCCGCTTCACTGGCATACGGACTCGATAAAAAGAGTGACGAGACCATCGCCGTTTACGACCTCGGTGGCGGAACTTTCGATATCTCCATACTGGAACTGGGGGAAGGCACCTTCCAGGTAAAGTCCACCAACGGCGATACCCACCTCGGCGGTGAGGATTTCGACCAGAGAATTATAGACTGGTTGTGCGAGGAGTTTAAGAAAGACCAGGGCATAGACCTTCACCAGGATAAGACAGCCCTGCAGCGTCTCAAGGAAGCCGCGGAGAAAGCTAAAGTGGAGCTATCCTCCGTCCAGCAGACCGAGGTTAATCTCCCCTTTATCACCGCCGATGCCAGCGGCCCCAAGCATCTCAATATCACGCTGCCCCGCTCCAGGCTGGAGCAGCTGGTCATTGACCTTGTGGAAAAGACCATCGACCCGTGTAAACAGGCGCTAAAGGATGCCGGTAAAACGGCCGCCCAGATTGACGAGGTCATCCTGGTAGGCGGGCAGACCCGCATGCCGCTGGTGCAGGATAAAGTTAAGCAGTTCTTCGGCAAAGAGCCGAATAAGAGCGTCAACCCGGACGAAGTGGTAGCCATCGGAGCCGCCATACAGGCCGGCGTGCTCAAGGGCGAGGTCAAGGACGTATTACTCCTCGACGTAACGCCGCTCACGCTGGGCATCGAGACCCTCGGCGCCGTCGCCACGCCGCTCATCCCGCGTAATACCACCATACCCACCGCCAAGAGCCAGATTTTCTCAACGGCGGCGGATAACCAGCCGAGCGTCGAGATTCACGTCCTCCAGGGCGAAAGGCCCATGGCCGCCGATAACCGCACGCTGGGACGCTTCATGCTCGATGGTATTCTACCGTCCCCGCGCGGCGTGCCCCAGGTCGAAGTCACGTTCGACCTCGACGCCAATGGCATTCTCAACGTCCGGGCGCAGGACAAGGGCACCGGCAAGGAGCAGAAGATAACCATCACCGCCTCCAGCGGCCTCTCCAAGGAAGACGTGGATAAGATGCAGAAAGAGGCGGAGGCCCATGCTTCCGAGGACACCAAACGCCGCGAGGATATAGAGACTAAAAATACGGCCGATACCATGGCCTACCAGGCGGAAAAGACCCTGCGCGACAACAAGGATAAAATCCCCGAGGACCTGAACAAGGAAGCGGAAGAAAAGATAGCCGCGGTAAAGTCGGCTCTGAACGGAACCGATACCGACGCCATTAAGAAAGCCACCCAGGAGCTTAACGAGACCATGCAGAAGATAGGCTCCGCCGTCTACGGTCAGCAGGGACAGCAGCCCCCGCCGCCAGGAGGTGAAGCACCACCCCCACCCGAAGATGAAGGCGGTAAAGGCGATGATGAAGGCGAAGGCACCGTGGAGGGCGAGTTCAGAGAAGTATAATAGCTGCGCAGTTGCGCAATTACGGATAATTCGAGAGGGGGCTTGAAAGCCCCCTCTTTCTTTTTGTCTGATATATATTCACAACCCGGCCGCCTTAAAATCCCTCTTAATCTCCCTTTACGAAAGGGAGACGCTGGATTTCAGCAGGCATTTCTCACGGGTTAAGCCGCCGCAGGCGCGAGGGCGGGCTTGGGGTGGGGTAGTACTCCTCCCCCTTTATAGACGCAGCTCCAGGCGCGGCTTAAGTAGATGGTCTGAAAGCTTGGTTTCGCGCATAAATCCGACCAGCATCTTATGGAGTTCGCGAGCTTGGTCCGGTTTCTCCGAGATTAGGTTCCTCTCCTGCCCGGGGTCAGCTTTAATATTATACAGCTCCGACATGCCCGGCTCGGTATTATAGAGCAGCGTCCATTCATCGGTGGTTACCGTAGCCGTAGAGTCCTTCTCCGTCGTCCTCAATGTACCGTCAACCGATCTCAAGGTATCGTTAACGTTTATGAAGGGGTGCGCACTGATCAGATAATCCCTCCCGGGAAGGCTGTTGTCTTTTATCATCGGCAGGAGAGATTTGCCCTGGACGCGGGACGGTATTTTCTGCCCCATGATATCCAGGACGGTTGGCATAAGGTCAACCGCCGAGGTCAGACCTTTATATGATGCGGGAGTCACACCGGGTAAATAAATCAGGAGTGGGGTATTCGTTACTTCCTCGTAGAACGGAGAAGCTGACCATATTCCGTTTATCGGCATGCCGGTTTTCTTGTCCCTGGCAAAGACCATTTTCCCGAAGAGACCACCGTGCTCGCCGAAGTAATAGCCGTGGTCGCTGGTAAATATGATAGCCGTGTTATCCAGCAACCCGAGGTTTTCCAGCTTCCTCATCAAGTACCCGAACCAGGTATCGACCATGGTGACCTCACCACAGTACGAGGCGTGGGCTTTTCTAACCTTCTCTTCGGTAAAGCCGGGAGTCTCCGGCCAGTAACCATAGAGAGGCGGGGCCTGGTCTCCGTCGTGCCCGGGCCAGTATAGCTCCCGGTAATACTGCGGCGGGTCCCAGGGTTCGTGCGGGTCCCAGGTATCTATATAGAGTAAAAAGTCTTCCTTGTAGTGACGCTCCAGCCAATCCATCGCTTTCGTGAACGTCCGGGGGGCAAAGTAATCGGACTCATAGCGCCAGTCACTCCTGATGTCCCCTCCGTAGATACTGTGGACAACGTGCCCCTTCTCACCCTTGCCTCCCTCATGCCACTGAATATTCAACTGTCCAGGAATTTCATCAAAAGTCCTGAATCCCTGGTCATAATTCATATTAACGCGGACATAGAACGGCGTGTCAACTATGGCGGCTGTATTTATGCCGTTATTTGCGAGGAGTTCGGGGAGTAATAGTTCGTCCTTAAATAACGGCTCCCACTGCATATAAGACATCGTCCAGCGGCCGGTCAGGTAATCGGCGCGAGTGGGCATGGTGGGGAAGCCCGCGATGTAATGGCGGTCAAAGCGCACGGCTTTAGCCGCGAATGCATCCAGCGATGGCGTAATGATTTCCTTGTTACCGTAAGCTCCCACGTGGTCCCGTCTCAACGTATCGGAAATTACCCAGATGACATTCATTTCTCCTCCTCATACATGATATTTGAGAATAACACCTTAATATACAACATCAGTAAAATAATATAAAGTGGGCGTATCAATTGCGCAACTGCGCATTACCGCAATTACTTATTCTAAGCTCCTCATTTGCGCCTGCACGCACTTAACATTTATAATCTAAGTCTGGAGGCTTAATTTTGCTCGATAACGAAATACTTCATCAGGTCAACCGGCCCGCCCGCTATACCGGCGGCGAATGGAACAGTGTTATAAAAGATTGGGAGAAAACCCCCGTTAAAATAGCGCTGGCCTACCCGGATACCTATGAAATCGGCATGTCCAACATGGCGGTGCCCATTCTCTACGACCTGCTCAACCGCCAGCCTGATGTCCTCGCCGAGAGAGTTTACGCCCCCTGGGGGGACATGGAAGCGCGTATGCGCGAAAGTAATATCCCCCTTTTCAGCCTGGAAAGCAGGCGCCCCCTCAATGACTTCGACATTATCGGCTTTTCCCTGGGCTATGAACTCGGCTACACCAACGTGCTGAACATGCTGGACCTCTCACGAATACCGGTACTAGCCGCGTACAGGGACGACTCCCATCCGCTGATAATCGCCGGCGGCAGCTGCTGCCTGAACCCGGAGCCGATGTCCGACTTTATCGACGTTTTCATTATCGGCGACGGCGAGGAGGTCTTGCTTGAGTTTCTCGGCGCTTACCGTGAAGGAACAGGCAAAGATAAAAAAGGCTTACTCAAACAACTGGCCCCTATTCCCGGTATCTATATCCCCGCCCTCTATAAAGTAGAATATAGTCCCGATGGACTCACTAAAAGTATTACGCCAACCGTCCCCGAAGCGAAACCGAGGATTCAGCGCCGTATCATTACCAAGCTACCCCCGCCTCCCACCTACCCCGTCGTGCCTTTTATCGAGGTCATCCACGACCGCGCCGCCATCGAAATACAGCGCGGGTGCAGTCGCGGCTGCCGTTTCTGCCAAGCCGGCATGATTTACCGTCCCGTGCGCGAACGCCCCCACGAGGAAGTGCTTCAGGCAACCGGGGAGCTTATCGGCAACTGCGGTTATGATGAGGTCTCCCTGGTCTCGCTGAATACTACCGACTATTCCGGCATCGACGAGCTGGTATCCAGGTTGTCCCGACTCTACCCGAACCTTACACTGTCGCTGCCCAGCCTGCGTCTGGACGATTTCTCCATCAAACTCGTCGCCTCCCTCCCCACCCGCAGCCGCACCGGTCTCACCTTCGCCCCGGAAGCCGGCAGCGAAAGGTTAAGAAAAGCCATCAACAAGAATCTCACGGAAGAAAGCCTGCTGGCGACGGCCGCCACTGCCTTCGAGCGCGGCTGGACCGGCCTCAAGCTCTACTTCATGGTCGGCCTCCCCACCGAGACTGCCGAAGATGTTGAAAACATTGTTGCTCTGGTGGAAAAGGTCCGCGCCGAGGGTAAAAAAGCCAGCGGTAAGAAGCCGATGATACGGGTAAGCGTCGCCACCTTCGTCCCCAAGCCGCATACGCCTTTCCAGTGGTCTGCCCAGATTAACGAAGCGGACTTAATCGCCAGACACGAGATTCTCCAGCGGGGCCTGCAGCGTAAGGGTATCCGCCTTTCCTGGCACGACCCTAAAACCAGCCTGCTGGAAGCAACCCTTTCGCGGGGAGACCGTCGCATAGGCAGAGTAATTCACCGCGCCTGGGAGCTCGGCTGTAAATTCGATGCCTGGACCGAGAGCTTCAATTTCAATAGCTGGCTCCGCGCCTTCACCGATGCCGGCCTTGACCCGGGTTTTTACGCCCGCCGCGAGCGCCCGCTGGACGAAATATTACCCTGGTATCATATCGACACGGGCATAACCGATGATTTTTTGAAGCGGGAGTTCAAACGCGCCCGAGAGGGTCTGGATACGCCGGACTGCCGGAATAACCCCTGCAACGCCTGCGGCCTTGAAGGACTGGAGAACTGCGCCGACAAGCGCTGATGCGTACCTGCGCATTTGCGCATTTATTGCTCTACGGCGGTAATTGCTACCAGACGGTCGCCCTCATCCAGGGTCATCAACCTGACGCCCTGCGTGCTCCTACCCTGCGTGCTGATACCGTGTTTGGGGTCTTTTTCCTTTATCGGCGTCAGCGTTACCATGCCCTCGGCCGATATCAACATGACCTGTTGCTTGGGCGTTACCACCCTAGCCGCCGTCACGTCACCCGTTTTATCGACTATCTTGAATGTTCTCACGCCCATCCCGGCGCGGTGCTGCCGCGGATACCTGTCCAGCGGGGTAATTTTTCCATAGCCACCCCCGGAAACTACCAGCAGAAAGGCTTCCTGGTCTACCCTGTCCATGCTGACCACTTCGTCCCCCTTGGCAAGGCGGATAGCACGCACGCCGCCGCTGGTTCTGGAAGCGGCCCTCAAGCTTGAAACGCTGAAGCATATTGATTGTCCCTTACGCGTCACCATGACTACGTCGTCCTCATCCCTGGCTATACAGGTTGATATCAGCTCATCCCCCGACTCCAGGTCCATGGAAATAAGCCCGCTGCTTCGCACGGCGGCGAACCTGTCCAGCGATGTTTTCTTTATCTCGCCGAGTTTGGTAGCCATCACCAGGTAAGCGTCCGGCATCAGGCCCGTGGTCGCCGCCATAGATGTGACTCTCTCACTCTCGGTAATGGACAGCAAATTAATGATAGCCAGCCCCTTGGACGTACGGGAGGCGGCGGGGACCTCGTGGCACTTCAGGTAAAAGACTTTGCCGCGGTCGGTGAAGAAAAAGAGGTCGTCGTGGGTATCGGCCACGACCAGCAGCATGACGGCATCGGTGTCCCTGGTTACCTGGCCTATTCTACCAACGCCACCACGATGCTGCGCCGGGTAGGTCTTCGAGGGAATTCTCTTAACGAAGCCGCGACTGCTCAACGTCACCACCACTCTTTCATGGGGGATGAGGTCTTCCTCGGTGAACTCGAGTACTCCCTGGTCGACGATGGCGGTGCGGCGCTCGTCCCCGTATTTCGACTTAATCTCGGCCACATCCTCCTTTATCAGGACGAGGATTCGCCTGGGATTGGCCAGCAGGTCTTCCAGGTAGGCTATAGTCTTGACAACCTCGGCGTACTCGTCGAGTATCTTCTGCCTTTCCAGATTGGCCAGGCGGCGCAGCTGCATATCAAGGATTGCCTGTGCCTGAAGCTGGGTCAGGCCGAAGCCTTCCATCAAGTTTTTACGGGCTGCCTCGGCCGTCTCGGACTTCCGGATGGTACTGATTATCGCGTCGATTTTATCCAGCGCTATTCTCAAGCCTTCCAGTATGTGGGCCCTCGCCTTGGCCTGTTTAAGTTCATAGCGGGAACGCCTCTTAATTACCTCGCGGCGGAAATCTACGAAGTACTGCAGCGCCTCCCTCAAGCTGATTACCTTCGGCTGCCCGTCTACCAGCGCCAGCATATTAACAAAGAAGGAGGACTGCATGGAGGTATGCTTATAGAGATTATTCAATACCTTCTGCGGCTGGGCTTCTTTTTTCAACTCGATGACGACACGCATTCCCTGTCGGTCGGACTCATCGCGCAGGTCGGCGATACCCTCGACTTTCTTATTCCTGACAAGCTCGGCTATATTCTCCACGAGGGCAGCCTTGTTCGTCTGGTAGGGAAGCTCGCTGACGATTATCTGGCTCCGGCCTCCGGCCGTGGGGCCGCTGATATGGGCTTTGGCGCGGACTACCAGCTTGCCGTGCCCGGTGGTATAGGCGTTCATTATGCCCTCCCGCCCCTGGATGATGCCGGCAGTCGGGAAGTCCGGACCCTGTACGAATCTGGTGAGCTCCTCGATGGTAGCCTTGGGGTTATCGATGAGGTAGTCAATGGCGCCGCACACCTCGCCCAGGTTATGAGGGGGGATATTGGTGGCCATGCCCACCGCGATGCCGGCGCTGCCGTTCAGTAAAAGATTAGGTAATACGGTGGGCAGCACCGTCGGCTCCTGCTGGCTGTCATCAAAGTTCGGGATGAAGTCCACGGTGTCTTTCTCGATATCGACCAGCATCTCTTCCGCTATCTTCGCCAGGCGCGCCTCGGTATAGCGCATGGCGGCGGGAGGGTCGGCATCGACACTGCCGAAATTGCCCTGACCGTCAACCATGGGATAGCGCATCGAAAAGTCCTGCGCCATACGCACCATGGCGTCATAGACCGAGGCATCCCCATGCGGATGGTACTTACCCAGCACCTCACCGACGATACGGACACTCTTGCGATGGGGCCCGTTGGGCCGCAGCCCCATGTCGTTCATGGCATACAGGATGCGCCGGTGCACCGGTTTCAAACCGTCACGCACGTCCGGCAGGGCGCGGGAAACGATGACGCTCATCGCGTAATCTATGTAGGAACTCCTCATTTCATCTTCTATATTTACCGGCTTCACTGCGCCCGATACCATATCAGCTCGACCTCCTATTCGTCATCGCTATCCTCGTCATCGTCAACGCCCTCGGACTCCTCGGGCAGTACCTCTATCTCGTCACCGCCGATTATCGTATAACCGGACTCGTCCTCATCCTCATCCTCTCCCACTTTCAACAGCTTGTCGCCGACATAGGGACGGAACTCGTCCATTCCCTTCGGGGGGAAGGACAGCTTCCCGACCTGGCTCGGGTCCTGGTACGTTTCCCTGATAATTATAGTCATCACGTCCATGGTGGACCTTACTACCGATGCCGTGTACTGGTTGCCCCCCAGCATCAGCCGGATGAGCCGCTGGGCATACTTGGGCTCCACCTTACCCATATAGATACCGCGGCTGTTTTCCACCGAAAGAACGGGGCCTTCCGCCTTCAGGTTTACCTTATCGCCCGCCACCATTCTGGCACGCGTTTCTTTGGGTGACAGTTCGTAAAGGATAACCACCCCGGCCTTGCCTATTTCTTCGATAAAGTGGTGGGGGTCGACCGTGTCCGTCTCCACCCCGCCGTTATCCGATTCCCCCAGGTCGCTAAGGCGCCGCAAATTCCTGGCGGCGATAGCGTTATAGGGGTCCAGCTGCGCCGTGCGATTGTATGCCTCCCGGGCCAGCGTGTACTGCCCCAGTTCCATGTAAGCCCTTCCCAGGCGGTTGCAGGCATCGACATCATCCGGGTAACTCTCGATGATTTCCTTATTGATTCCGACGGCCTCCTGCCAGCGGGCCTGCATCGCCAGGTCGATGGCCTCTTTGCTGCGCTGCTGTTTGAGCCTGATTAATCTTTCGTCGTCACGCGTCATTTAGTTCCCCGGGACCGGTATAATTTTTAAAGTATTTCATTCTACACTAACGGGATACATCATACAAGGGGTTTTTGTTTAAATAAAACATCGTTTGACAAATTACCCCTTTGGCAGATAGAATTTAAATAGGGGCACAGTTAAATTCTAAAGGAGACAGGCCTAAAATGCAAGATAAGGTGGAAGAGGTACTAGATAAAGTACGCCCGGTTCTGGAAAGGGATGGGGGCAATGTGGAACTGGTCGGGGTGGATGGCGGCACCGTAAAAGTAAAATTGGTCGGCGCCTGCGCCGGTTGCCCGTTATCACAACTGACCCTGAAGAACGGGATTGAACGGATACTGAAACAGGAAATTCCCGAAGTCAAAGAGGTGGTTTCGGTCTAGAGACCTCCCGGCGGCTTTTCTTAATCCTCTGTTTCCAGTTCAAAGGCGTGATGCAGAGCTTGTACCGCGTCTTTAACTCTTGTCTCGTCGATGATGCAGGTTATCCTTATCTCCGATGTAGCGATTAGCTGAATATTGATTTTTTCCTTTTTAAGCGTATCGAACATGCGCGCGGCGTAACCGGGGGCGTACTGCATGCCGGTCCCGATGATGCTGACTTTTCCCAGTTTGGAATCGCTGATACACTCCCTGGCGCCGATAGTCCCGGCTACCGACTCGACCACCGCCATCGCCCCTTTCAACTGGCTCTTCGCCACGGTGAAGGTAAGGTCGGTAATATTCTCGATGCTGGCATTCTGAACGATGGTATCGATGCTGATACCGGCTTCCGCCAGGGGAACGAAGATTGCCGCGGCGATGCCCGGCCGGTCGGGTACGCCGACTACGGTTATCTTGGCCACATCAAGGTCATGGGCTATACCTCTTACTTTGTTTCGTATTTCCATAGACACCTCTTTGTGAATTAACGTACCGGGATTATCATTAAAGCTGGATGCCACCAGGATGGGGACGCTGAATAGTTCGCCCAGCTCAACCGCGCGGGGGTGTATCGCCCTGAACCCGTAGGTTACCATTTCCAGCATTTCCTCATAGCTTATCTCCGTCAGTTTCCGCGCCTCGGGGAGAAGTCGCGGGTCGGCGGTATATATCCCGTCCACATCGGTATATCTTTCACACGCTTTTGCCTTAAGGCCGGCTGCCAGCGCTACCGCCGTGGTATCCGAGCCGCCCCTCCCCAGGGTGGTGATGTCCATGTCCCCGGTAATGCCCTGGAAACCCGCCACGATGACGATATTGCCCTTTTCCAGCTCTTTGGCGACACGCTTGGGGTCGATATCGGTAATCCTGGCCTTGCTGAAAGCGGCGTCCGTCCTGATGCCGGCCTGCGCGCCGCTAAGGCTGATGGCCGGGTGGCCCATACTGTGCAACGCCATCGCCAGCAGGGTGCTGGAAACGACCTCGCCGGTGGAGAGCAGCACGTCGAGTTCCCGCGTATGCGGATGTTCGGCAACCTGATAGGCCAGCTTGACCAGGTCATCGGTGGTATCACCCATTGCCGAAACGACCACCACCACCTGGTTGCCGGCCTCTTTAGCTTTGACGATGCGCCGGGCGACGTTTCTAATCTTATCCGCATCCGCCACCGACGAACCGCCGTATTTCTGCACGATTAAAGCCATTTTACTTATGCCATTTATTACGCAATTGCGCAACTGCGCATCTGCCCAACCGGGCAGCCCCTTTTTACCTCCCCACCAGTCTCCCCATTATTTTATAACCTTCCTCGATGAAAACGCCAGTTTTACCCGCTTCGGCCTCGGTGAAGCGCTTAGCCCCGTTGGCCTTTACGCCCTTGCCCCAGATTAAAAACGGCACGGGGTCGGCGGTATGGGTACGCAATTTTATCGGGGTGGGGTGGTCGGGCATTACCAGCACCCGCAGGTCTTTGCCGTGCCATTCCAATAACTGTCCCACGACCTCGGCGTCTATCTTCTGGATAGCCTCTATCTTTTCATCCGTCAAACCGCCGTGGGCAGCCTCGTCCGGCGCCTCGATATGCACCACCGCCAGGTCGCGCTTTTCCAGCGCCTCCAGGGCCCCGTTTATCTGCGCGGCGTTATCGTTATCCGGCCCGTCCGTCACGCCCCTGATATCCAGCACTTCCATATTTGCCATTTTGGCCAGGCCCTTCAGCAAGTCCACCCCCGATGTCAGGGCGGCGTCCAGTCCGTAGACTTCTTCGAAAGACGGCATCGCAGGAAGCTCGCCGCTGCCCCAGAAAAGCCAGATGAAGGTAACGGGCATATCGCTGCGGCCCCGGCGCGCCACGTTGATTTCATGGCCTCTCAACAGGGTTTCAGAGCGCGCCATGAGGTCGCGCAGGAAGTCGCTGCCCGCGCCTTTCGGTAGAAAATTTTTCGCGGGTTTGCCGGGAATATCGTGAGGCGGGGTGCAGACGGCCTTGAGGGTATCCGCGTGTCCTTTTATTTTCAGAATATGGCGGTAGCTGACGCCGGGGTAGAAAACCACATCTTCGTTACCTAGTTCTTTATTAAGAGCGGCGATAATTTCTTTCGCTTCATCCGTCCCGATGTGCCCGGCGCTGTAGTCGTTCATCCTGCCATCCTCGATATTTACCAGATTACAGCGGAAGACCACTTCCCCCTTGCGGATATCTATTCCCATGCTCCTAGCCTCGATGGAAGCGCGGCCTTTATAATAAACGGTGGGGTCGTAACCCAGCACGGACATGCAGGCGCAGGCGCTGCTCGGCTCCATGCCCGGCGGCACGGTGCGTACCAGCCCCGTAAAACCCTCTAAAGCCATTTTATCCAGGTTCGGCGCCCGGGCAAGCTCAAGGCAGGTTTTACCGCCCTGTTCCGGCAGGGGCAGGCCGGCGGCTCCATCGATTATCAACACGATATATTTCATCTATTTCTCGTCTCCAGTTTACAACAGAGGTTCAATACGCCTATAATATGTCTGGCGGGGCGTAGCGCAGCCTGGTAGCGCGCCGCGTTCGGGACGCGGAGGTCCCCGGTTCAAACCCGGGCGCCCCGACCATTCTTAATCAACCCCCCTTTTCGCCTCCTCCCAGAGGTCGTCTTTTTCTTTGAAGGAAAGCTCCGCGAAATTCAGGCCGCGCTTCCGGCACAGCTCTTCCATGTAAGCAAAACGTTTATAAAATTTGCGGTTCGCTCCCCGCAGCGCCGACTCGGCGTCGATTCCCTCCCAGCGGGCGGCGTTGACCAGCGTAAACAAAAGGTCGCCGTACTCCCTCTCTTTCTCTTCCTTGGTGGCTGCGTCTTTGATTTCTCTGATTTCTTCGACAACTTTATCGATTACCCCCTCCATATCCTCCCACTCGAAGCCGACACGCACCGCCCGGCGTGATATTTCTAATGCGTAAGCAAGGGCAGGCATATCCTTAGGCACGCCCTCCAGCATGGAGACTCCCTCTCCTCTTTCACCCCGCTTGAGTTCTTCCCAGTTATGCATTACCTCTTCGGCGTTTGCGGCCTTGCCGGTGCCGAAGACATGCGGGTGGCGCCGTACAATCTTGGTGGTGATGCCCTTAATCACATCGCCTATATCGAATTCCCCGTCGTCCCCGGCGATTTGAGCTTGAATCACAATCTCCAGGAGCATATCGCCCAGTTCCTCGCAGAGCTTGTCCGCGTCTCCCTCGTCGAGCGCCTCCAGCGCCTCATAGCACTCGGATAGAAATTCTTTTCGCAACGAAGTATGGGTCTGTTCTCTGTCCCAGGGACAGCCGTCCGGGGCGCGCAGCCGGGCGATGATTTCCACCAGAGCCTCGAATTTACTCAAATCCCGCGGTAAAGACAATATTGCCTCCCTGACTTTGATTATACAGGCTGAACCTGGGTGGGGCAACAGGAATGACGAATATTGGATTCTAACCCGGCAGCGCCGCTCCGATAAAGTCTCGCTGCCCCCTGATAAACTCGCCGCCGGACATCGCCCGTTTCCCTTCCAGCTGGACCTTGAGCAGGCCGATTATTCCCTCGCCCGTGCCGATGCCCACCCCCTCCTCACGACCGGACAGCTTAACAACCCTTCCCGCTTCAATATTTTCCTCCCCGGGCAGTGCCGCCGCCTCTAAAATCTTAAGCTGCTTACCGCTCCAGGTGGTATAGCACCCCGGCCAGGGATTAAAGGCCCTCACCCAACGCCAGATATCCACCACCGGCAGATTCCAGTCAATTTCGCCGTCCTCCTTGTTTATCTGGCTGAAATAGGTAGCCTCGGCCTCGTTCTGGGGGCGTGGAGCAATTTCGCCGCGCAACCAGCCGGTAAGTGCCTCCCCGAGCAGTCGAGCCCCCACCAGTGACAGCTTACCCGTTAAAGAACCCGTATTATCCCGCGGCGAAATCGGGACGGCCGCCCTGGCCAGCACCGGCCCGGTATCCAGTTTTAACCTGACGAGCTGTATGCTAACACCGGCAAATTCATCCCCGGCAAGTATCGCCGCCGCCACCGGCGAGGCGCCCCGGTGCCTGGGCAACAGCGAAAAATGCACATTCACGCACTGATAGGACGGAATGTCAAGGACCGCCTGCGTTAAAATCTGCCCGAAAGCGCAAACCACTATTATATCGGGTTTCAACCCCACCAGTGGTGCCAGGCTTTCCTCCGTCCGCAAATCGGCTGGCTGGTACACTGGCAGACCGTAACTCATGGCCGATTCCTTAACGGGCGGCGGCGCTATGGCGCGTCCCCGCCCGGCGGGTCTGTCCGGCTGGGTATAAACGGCGTCGACCTCATACCCGTTAAGCAAAAGGTGCTCCAGGGACGGTACGGCGAATTCGGGCGAACCCATGAAAACTACGCGCAATTTAGGCCTCCAGACTCAAGAATTCTATCACTAAAAATATTTTTCAACAACTTTTTGTTTTGGGCTGGCAACCCCTGAAAACAGATAATAAAACCAGTTATCGGGAGCTATCAAGAGGCGAAACAGGACAAAAATGGCTGGTCGCCGTCCCTAAAATATTTGCCACGGGGGGGGCGCTGGATGTATGCTTGGTGATGTTAATAATTTTAACATTTATTAACTTTTTGCTCCACAGAGCCCGCCGTGACGGGCGGGAAATCCCGACAAATTGCGAGGCAGGGAAGCACTGTACCTTTAACAAGATGGGGGGTATTTTTGCCTGCGCCGGGTCAAAATGCAGGCTTATAACATATGGAACCGACTCGAAACCGAACGCCTCAAGAAATATGGGAAGCCGCCCTGGGTGAGTTGCAGATTCAGGTCAGCAAGCCGAACTACCGCACCTGGTTCGTCAAGACCACCGGCTTAAGCCTCCAGGATAACCGGTTCGTCATCGGTGTTCCCAATGCCTTCGTCGCCGAATACCTGGATAAAAACCAGCGTTCCCTAATCGAAAAGGCGTTAATCGGTCTTTCTTCCCCGGATATTCAGGTGGTATTTCAGGTCAACGGCAAGTCCTACCATCACGGCAACGGGGCAGACCGGCAGGTCCAGGCCATACCGGAGGCTCCGCCGGCCCGCACCAGATTAAACCCCCGCTATACCTTCGATTCGTTTATTGTAGGCGACCAGAACCGCCTGGCCCGCGCCGCCTCGCTATCCGTAGCCCAGAGTCCGGGGCACAGCTATAACCCCCTGTTTATCTACGGCGCCGCCGGCCTCGGCAAGACACACCTGCTACATGCTATCGGCCAGTCGGCCACAGCCAACCATATCAACGTTATCTGCACCAGCGCCGAGCAGTTCACTAACGAATTCGTCACCGCCTTGCGCGAGAAGACCACCGAGGAATTCCGCAACAAGTACCGCAACATCGGCATGCTGCTCATCGACGATATCCATTTCATCAGCGGCAAAGAGCAGACCGAGGAAAGTTTCTTCCATACCTTCAATGAACTGCACAACACCAACCGGCAGATAGTCATCACCAGCGACTGTCCCCCGAGGTCAATGCCGCTGCTGGAAGAGCGCCTGCGCTCGCGATTCGAATGGGGCCTCATAGTCGATATCCAGCCGCCTGACTTCGAAACACGCCTGGCTATTCTTCAATCGAAAGCCCGGAACAACGGGGTTAACATTGGTATTCAGGTTCTTGAATTAATCGCGCGGGATGCACAAAATAATATCAGGGTGCTGGAGGGTTCGCTCAACCGGGTGGTGGCCTATTCCAAGTTGCTGAGGGTTTCCCCGGACGTTGATATTGCCGCTAGGGCCCTCGAGAACGTGGCCGGTAAAGAGTACCTCGCCAGCGATATCACGCCGCTTTCAATAATCGATGCCGTCGCCGAGTGCTTCCAGATAACACGAGAAGAGTTGATTGGGAGGAAGCGTGACAAGGATACCACCTTGGCGCGCAGGCTGGCAATGTACCTTATCCGCCAGGAAACCAACTGCTCTCTAGCCCAGATTGGCCATGAACTCGGCAACCGAGATGCCGCCACTGTAACCTCCGCCTGTAAGAGAATAGTCGTGGATATCGGCGATAGTCCCTACCTGAAGCGCAAAATACGCGATGTGCATCGCCAGCTTAATCCTAAATCGTCTTACAGGAACGCTTCCTGAATCTCAAGTTACTCCGATATTGCCGGGAATACATCTATACCCCAGATTCTACTTTACAAAGTATCCGTTTGCATTGTTTTTAATAATATTTCAATTATGTTGGGGTTTTATTTGATTCCTCTTTCACCCGGCGACACTTGGTAAATACTCCACCCAACTCTAAAACGACGCTTTCGTTGTCGGCTTCTACGTCCCTTATTATAATTGCTGTTATTAGAACATAGATACCTGTTATTCTATTGTATAATCTTATATACTTGTTAATTGTTTGAATAATGTTTGACACGGCGGATATTAAGGTAAAAGCAGGTAACGGCGGTGACGGAGCCGTAGGGTTCAGGCGCGAGAAGTTTGTGCCCTATGGCGGTCCTGATGGTGGCGAAGGCGGTAACGGTGGAAACGTGGTGTTAAGGGCGGATAATGCGGTTGATAACCTGCGCAGATACCGCCAGAAAAAATCATACCGCGCGGAAAGAGGTCAGAACGGCCGGGGAAATCGCAAACGGGGCAGGAATGGCGAAGAACTAATACTATCAATGCCGGCGGGCACCATAGTGACGGTGGAATCGGAGCAGGGTGAAAAGATATTGCTGGCAGACCTGGAGAAGGCTGGTGATGAAGTCATCGCGGCTTACGGAGGCAGGGGAGGGTGGGGGAACACGCACTTTACGTCGTCGACTAACCAAGCACCGCACATAGCCCAGGGTGGTGAGGCCGGCGAGGAGAGAGACATCAGGCTGGAGATGAGGCTGATTGCGGATGTTGGTATCATCGGGTATCCCAACGCCGGTAAATCGACCCTGCTGTCAGCGGCATCATCAGCTAGGCCTAAAGTCGCAGATTATCCTTTCACTACCATCGAACCAGCACTGGGAATCGTGGAAATCGGGATGGATGCCTTCGTGCTCGCGGAAATACCTGGCCTCATAGAAGGCGCCCACAGCGGGCGCGGACTCGGACATGAGTTCCTGCGCCACGCCATGCGCACCAAAATATTCATTCATCTTGTCAGCGGCAGTTCGGAATCGCCCGCGGACGACATGATAAATGTCAATAAAGAGCTTGGTCTGTTCGACGTTTCCCTTTCGCAGAAAACGCAGCTCGTTGCCGTTAATAAAACAGACCTGCCCGAAGTGAAGGAGCGGGTGGAGAAAATGAAGAGGGAAATGTCCGGCGCCAGAGTAAAAGCACACTATATATCGGCGGCGACCGGTCAGGGAGTGCCCGGGCTTATGGCAGAAGTCCTGCAAACCCTGAAAGCCCTGCCAGCCGACACGGAGAGAGAGAAACCGCCGGTGAATGTGTTTCGTCCCCGCCCCAGGGAACCTCGTTTTGAGGTAAGAAAGGTAGGAGAGGAGTACTTGATATCAGCACCCGACTTGGAACGGCTTATTGCCGGTGCCGGCGTCACGCCTTCTGAACTGCGCTGGCATCTTAATATACAGCTCAGCCGGCTGGGAGTTAATAAAGCACTGGTGAAGGCCGGGGCCAAGACTGGCGATAAAGTCCGCTGTGGAGAACTGACCTGGGAGTGGTCCTACCCCGGGAGGAAAGGATGAAGATAGGCGTACTCGGCGGGACGTTCGACCCCGTGCACCGGGGGCATATTATGATGGCCGAAGAGGCGCGGGACGCCCTGTCGCTGACGGAAGTGCTCATGGTTCCGGCAGGGCAGCCGATGATAAAGTTGAACGACCGGATAACGTCGGCGGAACACCGGCTGGCCATGCTGTGGCTGGCGGTTGCCGGCATTCCCTGGATAAAATTATCCACCATGGAAATAGAACGCCCCGGCCCTTCATATACCGTTGATACTATTGCCGGACTGCGGGAGAAGCGGGGCGCCGGCGATGATATATATTTCATCATCGGCTGGGACAGCCTGGAGCACTTTGACGAATGGCGCGAGCCGGAGCGTATACTAAGTATGTGTTTCCTGGCGGCGGTTCCCCGCCCGGGATTTCCCCGTCCTGACACCCGGGCCTTGGAAAACAGCGTGCCGGGCATTTCGAATCGCGTGGTATTCCTGGATAAGCCGCTTGCGGATATCAGTTCGACGGTCATAAGGGAAAAGGCGGCGAAGGGAGAATCCATCGTCGACCTCGTCCCCGGCCCCGTGTCCGATTATATTAAAGAGCATAAGCTATACGCATAGAAGGAGGACATAAACGTTGAAAGCTATTGGAATCGTCGGCAGCCCCCGGAAAGGTGGAAACTCGGAAGTATTAACCGCCCACTGCCTGAAAGCTATCGCCGAGGAGGGGCTGGACACGGAGCTGGTCAGCCTAGCTGGACTGGATATTAGAGGGTGTAATGCCTGCGGCTACTGTTCCGACCATGAAGGCTGCTCCATTGAGGATGACCTTCAGCCCGTCTACGCCAGAATGGTAGAGGCAGACGCCATCGTTGTGGCCTCTCCGGTCTACTATGGCTCGTCCACTTCGCTGGTGAAAGGGTTCCTGGAGAGGGCGGGATACATGTCGCGGGGCAAGGGGGTTTTCAAAGGGAAGGTGGGGGGTCCCCTCGTGGTAGCCCGCCGCGGCGGTCAGAACTTCACCTTTGCCGAGCTCCTGTTCTGGTTTCATATGATGCAGATAATCAATCCCGGCTCCACCTACTGGAACATGGCCTTCGGCCGTGAGAAAGGCGAAGTCAGCCAGGACGAGGAAGGGCTGAACACCGCCTGGAACTTCGGCAAGAACGTTGTAGGCTTGGTCAAGAAGCTGAAGGCGTAAATGCGTTGTAAGCATACAGTCTAATAACTATTGACAAGGAGCTTGGTATGTGTTAAAGTACATTAAAGTGATGTGCATTGATGCAAAATGAAGCAAAGTAATGTAATGCAAAATATGTCACGAAATTATGGTAGCCCAAAAATGCGAGACAGAGGAACATTTTCGTACGAGATCAAAGAAGACGCTCCTGATTTAAAAGAGCAAATACGTGAGTTACAGGCTTTGGAAGACAGCCCATTTTGGAACCGTAGTGAAGCTGACATAGCAGGAATGATACTCCTGAGGCAGGTGCTTAAGGAAATTAAAAAATATAAAAGTGATGAAAGCGAAGGATAGAAAAGCAACTCGTGGTATGTTAAACTGGATTGCACAAACATTGACTTTGTTAGAACGCATGTGCTATAATGGGACATTTCCCGTTTTACAGTAAATGGGGAACATTGTTCACGAGGCAAACTAATTGAAAAGGGGGAAGTAAATGGTATCTTCAAATGCAAAGAAAGCGAAGGCCAAAGAATCCTCTGAAGATGAATTACGGTTAGTAGATGCCATATTAGCTGCGTTTTGTTTTCAAAGTGAAAGGGAAAAGAAGTACGCTAGACGATTGAGAATTCAAGCAGTATATAGGGCGTTTGCTAAATTACGTGACAGATATCCTACTTGGTTGCGAGATATGAGTTTTACCTACGGCCCTGCAGATACTGTGCCTATTTCTGGATCGCTTGAGGATATTCTTTTTAACCTTGGAGCAGATGGTATCATGGCAGTAGAGAATCCCTTTTATAGATATATGAAGATAACTGCAGCGAAGTTAGAACTAATAAGGGAATCAATAAACAAGCGGAGAAATAAAACCGAGCAAGATGAGTTAGTGAACCTAGCCGATGAATTCGACCAGTTGTACAGCGAAGCCTTAAAGAAGGAATAATGCCTGTTACCACTGAAGATTTCGAGAGTGGTGTAGAAAATTTTCTGAAGGAACTCCTGAAAGGGTACACGCCTTTAAAAATACGCAGTGATAAGATAATTCGCGATGCTATTTTAGGGCACAATATCTTTTATCCACACGAAGTTAACATCATAGATAGCCCTCTTATGCAGCGATTACGGCGGATTCACCAGACAGCTCTAACATACTTAACATATCCGGCTGCAACTCACACAAGATTTGAGCATTCACTAGCAGCCTGTCCGAGTAACGGATGGCTTGCCGTCGGTAAACGTGGATGAAGGTTGTGACAGGGGAAAAGATACGGTTTTACGAATTACAGATGGTGAAATCAAAAAAGCATAGGCGCCGGGCGT